>Ga0082212_10001504_pt1 | contig 34416 bp, 32 predicted proteins | sample TergutNt197P3_FD_71548 | JGI IMG/M metagenome (GOLD analysis project Ga0082212, IMG submission 71548) | Neocapritermes taracua P3 segment gut microbial communities from Petit-Saut dam, French Guiana - Nt197 P3 | ecosystem: Host-associated > Arthropoda: Insects > Digestive system > Gut ... | reverse complement strand
TTGAAAAAGAGATACTGTCCGAAACAGTGATCGTGAAAGGGGGGAAGGAATTTTCGATTACTCCCAAAATTCTCGATAACTGCGTGGTGCAATATCGCCGCATGAAAAAGAGCGGCGTGAAGGTCAACGTTCACTCCGGTCACGACCACACGCCGGAAACGAAGCGGGGGGAAGTCTTGGACATCTACACGCGGCGGCGCACGGATGGTCGAGTCGGGCTTTTTGGAAAAATCTGTTTTCTGCCGCATCTTTCCAAACAAATGATTCAAACGCTCGTGTCGAACGATGTATCGGTGGAACTTCCCCGGCAACTCTACGATGCCAAAGGGAATTTTTATCCTTTTCCGGTACAACGGGTTGCCATTACGCCTGATCCTGCCGTAAGCGGCATGAGTCCGTTTGTCAGGCAGCATGATACGGCGATGAACTTTCCCTTTTTAACACTTTCCCTTAACAATTTTTTACCAGAGGAGACTGAAACGATGCCGAATGATAATCCCGAACTTTTTGACCCGAACGAAGATGACCCAAATCCCCATCCTTCTGTCGATACGGTCGATACCGGTCTTGAAACGGGCGGCGAGGAGGAAATACAACAGGCACTGGCAACGGGTGCAAAAAAGTCCGCGTTCTTGGACAGCCAACTTGCAAAAATTCTATTCGATGCCCTGAGTATCATTCCCGATGACTACGCCACTGAAGAGGATTTGGCTGGTGAGTTGAACCTTCGGCTTACGTCCATGCTGACACTTCAACGTCGGCTCCTCGATGCATTGGACATTGACGAAACTGACCAGAATAAGTGCGAGTTGCTTTCCGTGAAAATCAATGCACTGATTGAATTTCTCGATCAGTATGACCATGACGATGACGGGATGGTGGATGAAGAGGACATCCAACAGGGTGCTACGGACGATGATCCGACCATTGACGGCACGCTCAATAAACTGGAAGAGAGCGATCAGAACCTGCGGCTTTCACTGAACAACTTGCAAAAGAAATATGATGCGACGGCAGGTGTTCTCAAATCGCTGGTTGCCGAAAACCGGCAACTGAAACTCGACAATCTCTTGCAAGCGGGTGAAATCAACAAAGCCGTTCATCAAAAAGCGGTCAAGAATTTTGTTGTGAAACTCTCGCTCAATGATAGTTTTGATTCTTTCATTGACGGAGCGAAAACGAATAGCCGGAGCGGAAGCGGACATTCCCGTACAGCACCGCAACAGGCACCGGCAAAGGTCGATGCAACGGCTTCGTGGACGAAAGCCGCAAAGAAAATCTCCGTCTCGCAGGCACCTTACGGACGCAGTACGGACACCGAGTAGAGACGACAGACGCAAGCGGACAGGAAACAACAAACAACGATGCCCCCATAACCATTAACAAGAGGAGATATTCACAATGCCCTTACAAGAAAAAGTCTTTACCCTTGGCAATATTGTTGCCCGATTTCAAAGTCTGGATTACAACACATCACCCGTTCAGATCACGAACGCCGGGGACGATGAGTTAATCATCTATGCAGGCGACCCGCTCACAGAGGAGGGGATCGCCGAGGATGAGAGCGGACTACTGGGTCTTGCAACGGAGTTCCGAATCATCAAAGCCGGTGAGTCAGACGAGGTAACGGTACTGGACATCAACTACGGTTACGGCGTGATTCTGAACGGGTCAATGTTACCGGAAACCGTTACCGGCGCAATCAAAACGGCGTTGGCGGACAAAGGATTTAAGATTCTACCCTAGCGAGAGGAGTTAGGAGAACAAGGACAGGCGTAGCCTGACGATTTCATTCTAACTCCTATCTCCTATCTCCTAACTCCTTATTTCAAAAATAATACTCTAACCAAAGGATAAGATATATGACGATTAGCATTCAAGGTTTTCTCAATAACAAGGAGTTATTCTCCGTTCGTTCGATTTCCAAGGGGCTGGACATCATTCGTTTTCGGGCGGGTCTGATTGGTCGGCTCGGCTGGTTTATGGAAGATGGCATTCCGGGCGCATTGTCCATCGTGGAGCGGCGGTTTACGAACATACAGTTACTCACCCCCCACCGGCGCGGCGGAGCGACGCAGGCGTTTGATATTGAACGGCGAGCGGGTCTGCCCGTTGAAATTCCGCAGTACGATACTGTTGCGAATGTTTCCAATGCGGATATTCTGAACTTGCGGAAGTTTGACGGCGGCTATGCCCTGGCGGACTTGCAAGAACTCATCATGCGGACGAGCAAGCAGCAGATCGAAGTTGCTCTTGAACCGACGCTGGAATACATGCGTATTTCATGTCTCGGCGGCAAGACCTGTAATGGGGACGGTTCGACGGCGATTGATTGGGACAAGTTACTCGGTCGCCCTCGTCCGACCGCGACAGTTGATAAAGAGAAGTTTGACGAAGCGACGGTCAACGCATGGACGGATATTTTACAAGATGCGGCGGGGGGCATGCCTTACACCGAGACAGTTGCTCTTTGCGGTACGAATTTTTGGGCGAACCTTTTGACCAATCCCAAGTTCCGGGAAAGCCGGAACTACTGGCAGATGGGGCAAGGGCAACGAACTGAATACTGGGAGCAGGTCGGCGAACTGACGCAGGTCATTTGGAATGGTGTTCGTTTCATCAAATATCCCGCCTACACTTTCGGAGCGAAAGAAGAAGGCAAAACCCCACTCACCTTCCCCGCGGACAAAGCCTACGTCTTTCCCATCGGTATTCCGGGGAAGTTCATGACCCAATTCGGTGTCGGCGATTTCAACGAACTCACACCCGAAGATAAGGGATTGAAGTATTACGCCAAGATAGAGCCGAACGAGTTTGGTCGGGGTATGAAAATCTATTTGCAGAGTAATGCCCTGATCTACGATGCATTCCCGGAAACAACGATTGAAGTGTCCTTGAAGCCGTAGGCTTCAAAAGGAGTTAGGAGAGAGGAGTTAGGAGTTAGAAGGAATGGGCGGGCTAACGCCCGACTTCTTGCTTCTCTCTCCTTACTCCTTTTCTCCTCATTCTATCTCCTAACTCCTAACTCCTTCCAAAATGCCTCGCCGAGATGAAGAAAAACGAATTGAATTTTTGCGGTCGCTTTCTGTTGAAGATTTAGCGAACCGCCGGATTACGGAGTTTTCTTCCGAACCGGAAAAGCAGATGATTCATCAGGCTCGTGATGCGATGAAGGAGAAAAATGATCAGCGGTACATGGTTCGTCATAAAAAGAAGGCGGCAGTGGATATGATGAAGACGCAGGTTAATCAAGTCGGCAGGCGTGCGCAGAATGAAGTTTTTGGACGAGAGGGGGGACTGACCGGCGGCATGGTCGGCTCATGGCTCGTCGGGGGAACGCTTGTTGGCGGGACGATTGCCGGAATTGCCTCACGGGGAAAGTTTGGAGGGGGAGCGGCGGGGAAATTTCGTGGCGGGACACGTCTCAAAATTGCAGACTTGCGTCATTTTTATAAACAAGGGCTCATTACGGACAAGCATGCTGATAAAGTCGCAAAACTGATTCGCAAACATAAAAGCGGTCAGGCAAAAGATTTCGACTACGACCAGTTGGATTGGCTTCACAACCGGTATCAGGAGCGATCCAAAGGTCTTTTCGTCCGCTCTTCCAAAGGGGGCAATCCGAATGTGGCGGCGAATGGATCGGTGCCGAACAACACTTCGGCAGGACAACCCGCAAAGAAGTCCGGCAAATACACACCCGAAGAGCAGGCAGAAATTAAAGCGAAAATCCAAGAAATCAAGGCTCGTAAAATACCGGGGGAGACGGCGGCAGAAATTTTGCCACCCGTTGACTCAAAAGTTTTTACAAGCAATGCTCTCGACAAATTGCGAACAGTACGAGGAGGCGGTGCGAGTTTGCGAATCGAAAAAGGGAACACCGACGCACTGGAACAACTTGCGAAGGATATTGCGAACGTTTCGGAGCAATACACAGACCCGAAGCAGCAATACGAAGTCATGGAATCACTGACTCGTAAAGCGGCACAGCAGAACACGAAGGAGAATCCTAAAAAATTAGAGGACTTTTTCAACGAGTTATATGGTCGGGTCATTGACCTAAAAAAAAAGTAGCCGCACCGGCTGATGCGGTGCCATCGGTTGCAACACCTGTACCGGCGGTGCAAGTGCCGTCCGTAGAGATACCGAAGCGGCAAATTGAAAAACTGGCTCATGTTCCGACGCATGAAGAATGGCGAAAAGTGTACAGAGGGTCGAAGCCGCGAAAGGAAAACCTTGATCGCCAACCGACGGCAAAGGAGTTGCTGGAGGCGGACATGGAGTTAACATTTGAAGAGGGGATGAACCAACGAATACATGAATTGCGAGAAGACATATTGCAAGGACGTGTGAAGGCGACTAAACAACGAAAAAAGGAATTGGGTTTTTTACCGGAAACGAAAGTTCGGGCAATAATACCAAAAAAGGGAGTCACGATCAACGCAACATACACCAAAGGGCAGTTTGAAAAGTATTTGGAAACGGCAAGACGGCTCGACGAGCAAAAGAAAGAGCGAATTGCCCATGAAATTACTGACGTAATGAAAGTAAGAGGAGACGGAAATGAAAAACTGGGTCAAAATCCCCTACGAGGCGGGTAAAAAGACGGTCGGAGCAATACGAAAGATGAATGTGACAGGAACAGCCAATGCGGCGATGAATGTTGCAACGGGTGCGGCACTTGTTTCCATGCTCCCGACGAGCGCAGGTGCCTCGACCGACAATGATATTGACCGGATGAAGCAGTATCCATCCAAACGTTTGGCAGACGGCAGACAGCAGACGGCAGACGGCGGCAGAGGAGACAGGTAAAGAATCATGTACGATTATACGGAAAAACGGCTTGAAGCCCTGCGGAACATGTCCACCGAAGAGGCGGCGGCGTGTAAAATCCGCCGGACAACTTCGCCTCGTGTTAAAGCGATGATCTTGCAGGCACGGGAAAAAATGTACGGCAATAAAGAGAGTGAAAACAGCGACAGCAATCCAAAACAGACTCCGCCCAAAAAGTTAAAGGACGGCGATGTGTTAGTGATGCACAAAAGCAATTCGATTCCGCAAAAAATAATTTCGGCGTGGACCCGGTCGCCGTACACGCATGCGGCGGTCTATTCACACGGTAAAGTTTATGATTCATTAAGCCCGATGCCCGGCAGAAAGTATTCCGGCGGCAATATCAACACATTGAAAGAGTTTGCCGAACGGGACAAGGGAATGACTTACGATGTGTTTCGACCGAAAGATAAAATAGCGGCGGCGGAAGCCGCTCGGAACGTCGAACGGCATACACTCAATACCAAAGGATATTCCTTTGCCAATTTGATTCAGGCGGGATTGAGAGACCGGTTCGGACACGGGATCACCACAAACTTCGACAAGAATTACAAAATCTGTTCCGAACTTGTTTACGATTGTTTCAACGGATATATCGGCAACGATGCCTCGTCGTCCGTTACACCGGGACGGCTTGCACGAAACAAGCATTTGGAAAAAGTCGATACGCTCCGGCTTTCGATTGAAGAATTGTTTTCTAGAGGAGAGAGTTAGGAGAAAATGTCGGGCTACGCCCGTCCTTTCATTCTATCTCCTATCTCCTAACTCCTAACTCCTACTTCCTCACTCCTCTCAAACAATGGCTACATTTTCGGAAATCTATGAACGGGTTAAGGCGGCGACGTGGTCGGTTTTCAATCGTAAGAAACCGCATCGGGAACTGACTCCAGAAGAGCAACGGGCGGTCGCCGATAAATGGATGGCACTCATTTTGAAAAGTTATATTCTGAAAGCCGCCGGGGAATCATATGGTGGCGAGCGGTGGAAAAAGCGAGTATCGAGCAAGGACGACGATGGGCATTTATTGCTCATCCAGACCGGAAAATTATACGATGCGGTTAAAAACTCGACAGTTACCGTCCATCAGGGTAAAAATGGGGTACTGGAATTTCATGCGGAAGTGGCAAGCCGACCATACCCCAAGAAGCGGAAGGGTAAAAAACGAACAACCAGAGACGTGTTTGTATTTCATCAGTATGGAACGCCAAAGATGCCCGCAAGACCGATTTTTGTGAAACTGTCTCCGAAAGATCAAAAGGAACTCGATGACTTCGTAAAGGAGATAGAAGTTAGAAGTTAGGAGAAAATGTCGGGCTATGCCCGTCGATTCTTTCTAACTCCTATCTCCTAACCCCTTCCAACAATGGACAAAATCATAGATGAAAATGACCGGCAGGAAATTGAGTCTTACTGGCTCAAAAAGATACTGAAAGTATTTGCCATTCGTTCAAGCGGCGGGGTCTATAACGGACAGCGGTGGGAACCGAGAGTCGATCCCGACAATCCGCGCCCGCTGTTGATCCACACGGGCAACCTGACCCATGCGATACGAAATGCCGAAGTGACGTGGAATGGAGATTTGGACTTTACGGTTACGCCGGAAGAGCGTCCTTATCCGAAAACAGAGGTAACGACACGAGACGTGTTTTTGTTTCACCAACTCGGTACCGAAACGATGCCAGCACGACCGATTATCACTGACCTTGAGAAAAATGATCTGGAAGACATTCGGCGGTTGATTGACCAAAAAACAAAACGCCGTGAAGAACGATTTTATAAACGATGGTATGACGCATTTATGAAGTCTATCCGTTTCATGTGGCAATGACAGCAAAAAACCCTTCAAAACAGATTTACAGTGCGGTGATGGACTATATTCTGTCCAACGTGAAAATTGCCGCTACGTTCAAGCCGGTCAATATCACTCGCTATGATAAACCAACGCATAACAAATTTCCGTTCAAACAAGACCTTGCTCCGGCGGATTTGCCGGACTTAGTGTTACAACTGCTCGGCACAACACCCAACCGTCATTCATCATGCGAGTATATCGAAATTTTCAATTTTCAGGCAACGATCACGACCGGCGACTGGACGCTGGATCAGGCGGCAATTGTTCATGTGTTGTTGGATTGGATGATCGACGCAAATTCCAACATGATGAACGGTATTGATTTCAGCGAAGGATACCAGTTTTTCAAATGCGAAGTGATGCCGATGCAAGTTGCGAATAAAATGCCTGAACGAAACCGGAATCTTTCCGGTCATGTCTATGCAGTTTATTTTAACATCCAAGTTTCAAGACCCAGATGAGACGGCAGACAGCAGACGGCAGTTTGCAGCAGACGCAAGCGGAGGGAGATAACAAATAACTTTAACAACTAACCGACTGTGGATAGTAGGTAACGGATAGTAGCAAAATTTCTGCTGCCGTCTGCCGTCTGCAAACTACAATTATGGCAATGAAAACGATTTCAGGTTTTAGCGGTGCATTATCGCTACGGCACAAAGGGGATTATGGAATAGGAGCGGTTGGACAGCCGTCGATGATCTCGACCCTGAATAATTGGACTCTGTCGCATACGACCGGTGTACAGGAACATTTTGCCAGTAACACTGGACGTTTTGGAGTGCAACTCCCCGGCGTTGAGCGTTTTAACGGCTCTTATTCCCGATATGCAACTCTTCCAAAGGAAGAACTTGGCAAAACCTACCTTTTTAACGGTTATGCAGGACATACTGCGAAACAAGGTTCGACGCAACGAGGATTGCATTATCGAGGCGCAGTGTTGATTACCGGCTTCGACATCACGTACAACTGGGAAAGCCGGGATGCCAACGCATACACGACGAACTTCATGTCGAACTGGTGCGAAGAAGGGGACGAACTCACGATTGTCGAAGAGGCGGCATTGTTCGATGTTCCTACTCCTGATAATCCCCGTACATTTATGCAACCTGCGGCGGGAGGGATTCGTTTTCAAAGACTCGACGATGCCGGTGTTCCTATTCCGGCGGATACTCCCGACGGCTGGGCTACTCTGTGTGTGAAAAATTGTACGCTCAATTTCAGTATCAATCCTATTGTTGAGAACAATTCATGCAGCGGTAGGTTCCAGCATGTTTTGGAAGGAGGAAACATCAGTTGCGGAATCAATGCGACTGTTTCATCCTGTAATTTTGACGACGTTGCACGGGTCGGCGGGAATTTGCTATTACGAATTTATCCGGCATTGTGTGAACCGAATAGTTTTTGGGAGTTTTGCGCTTTCACGAACGTCAGTATGTCGAACCTTAACGTCGATATTGAAGGGGGAAGTGCCGTGAGTTTTACTTTACAAGGACAATACAATATCAATCCCGGACTCTGCTCGACCGTCAACGGGTATATCGTCGATCCAGTGAACCGGTTCTGGGCAGGAACCGCACCTGTGTAGACGGCAGACAGCAGATGGCAGATCGCAACAGAGAAACAGTTACAACATTACTATTAACCCACAACAGACAGCAAAGGAATGATTGTAGAAAACAGATAACAGATTGCAGTAATTTCTGCTGCTGTCTGCTGTCTGCAATCTGCCGTCTTTCTCCGCCGTCTGTCGCAAAGCGACAATGACAAACTCCGATAAAATCACTAATGCGGCAATTACGCTTGAACTTTTCGACGGTTACACCATCGAAATGCGGCAACTGACTGTCAAACAGATGGCAGACCTCGATGCGTATGTACGGGGGAAATTCATCAAGAACACGCTTGCCGCCATCGAGGGATTAGATGCTGAGTCGAAGGATAAAATCATTCAGAACGTTGCGATTGCGGCGCAACAGATGGTCTGGACGGACAAAGCGGCAATGGTCATCTTTGAAACCGAAGTCGATGGTCTGGCGTATTATGCCTACAAGTACGTCGAAAAATCGTATCACGGCGACTTCAATTCGTGGAAGGAACTTTTTAACGCCTTTCGGGAGGAGAATGCCAAACTGTTTTATACGACCCGCTACGTCCTCTATTTTTCGGATATTCATTCTCCAACCCCCGGTGGAAACAACGAGAATAAAAATCCCGAAGCGATTTACAAACTCGTCGATGCCGCACTCAAAATGGGGCTTGCCCTGAACACCGTTTTGGAAATGACCCCGGATCAGATCGCTTTGGTGATCGGCGACCGGGAAAAGATTGCCGCAACGAACGATGGAAAACTTCATTTCAGGGATGCTGACGAATTTCGTGCGTGGCGCGAGGCACAGAAAAAAAAGGCACAGCCGTGAAGTTTATACTGAAATCAATGCGTCTTTTCTTCTCATTTTACATTGTTCAAACGCTTTCACGACAGTCACGTAATTGTCCCCCAAAATTTTGCAAACGGATATCTCCGTATTCAGAATCTCACGCAATCTGATGAAGCGAACCCCATGCTCTTCGGACTCTTCCTCACGCAACACGTTGTAAAATTCCTCTTTGCTCCCCAAAACTTTACCTATATCAACCCAACCTTCCGAATTTCTGGTGATCGCACTTTCCAACCGGAATTGACCTTCTGATCCTTTATTTGCGTCAGTAACGCGCGGGTTGAATAGAATCTTCAGGTCGTTTGCCTTGTCTATGATTTTGCACAAGGTCATGACTTTTTGTTGTCCTTCAAGTATCCAAGCGGCATGCTTCGGTGCTTCGAACTGTTCGTGCGAACAAACCGCCTCTGGGGACTCCCAAATCATCATGCCTGAAACAGGAAACCTCAGATAGAGATTCGCAATGAATGTTACCGCTTTACTTTTCCGCTTTTTCCATTCATAAGCCGATAGAGATTCCGGGATTGACCATAAGCCGTTCCGGTAATTCTCAATGATTTTGGAAATAGTGATGTCTTCGGTCTTAAACTTCAACATGGATTGGCAAGGGCAAATGGAAAAGATGATAGCAACTGTCAGTATAACATTATGAACGGTTCAAACAATAGAGGAACGTGAATTTTAGATTCTACAAAGTATTATAGTATTATCTGCGGCGAGAGGAGGTATTGACAATTTTGTTTTCTACGGTACGATACTGCCCATTGGTACTTGATTAACGGCTTGCAAGTCTCATATCTTACACAAAGCCGGGTGCCCCGGATGGGGTAGAAGGGAATGATCTGTCATGGCGACAAGAAAGGATAGCGGTATGCTTTCGGTTGGGGAGAACCTAAAAAAAGCAACCAAGACATCAGCAGTAGAGTCAACAATGGGAGCGATGCACGACCCATTTGAGTACAATCCAACAGCAGGCACAACACGCAAATTGAGTCAAAAATATGGCAAGGGGAGCGGCAAAGACCTGTACAATCGAGCATTACGTGCAGAATTGCCCGGTGGAAACATCTTGCTTGACACAATCGAAACATTGCACCTGATGCAAGGACGGACGCTAACGAGGGAATGCCGGAAATTCATCGACGGTTACAGTGGCCTTCTTGCGCTGATAAAATCGGTGATGGGCAATGAAATCAACCGCCGGTATTCCGAACCAGAATGGCAAAAAACTGTCAAAAAAATAGCAAACGATTTGAGCGACAGCATGAAAGACAGAAAGCAAGCCGACACGTTTGATACGGCAAATTTTGTCCGAAACCGTCTCATCGATATGCTCAAAGAAATGGGAATAACCGATGAGGTGGGCAAGTGATCGCCTGCGCCCATTTTCTATTGAAGTTGCGAAAATGATTGAAAAAGGGCAAAAAGCAAAATCGAAAACGAAATGAGCCTTTCGTTGATATGACAAGTGAAATCGAACAAAAACTTGAAGCCGTTGCAACAGAACTTTGCCGGGCGAAACGTGTCCTCTTCATTACTGGGGCAGGCATCTCGGCGGATAGTGGACTGCCCACCTATCGAGGGGTGGGCGGACTTTACAATACCGGGCAGACCGAAGAAGGCTATCCCATCGAGCAATGTCTTTCGGCTTCGATGTTTCGAATCAGACCGGAAATTACGTGGAAATACATGCGCCGAATTGGTGAAGCCGTCGTTCAATGTCAGCCGAATCCGGCACACACAGTTATTGCTCATTGGGAAAAAGACTTTGCCCAGCGCGGCGGAAAGGTCGTCGTCTTCACGCAAAACATTGATGGCTACCATCGACTTGCTGGTTCTGAAAACGTTTTGGAGATTCACGGAATGCTGAGTGAACTCATTTGTACAAAATGTACGTGGGAGACTTCACTGGATTTACGAGCGAGTCATCATCCCTTATTACAAGATGCTGTACCGAAATGTCCGAAGTGTCAGGCGATCATTCGCCCTCGAATTGTTTTGTTCGAGGAAATGCTTCCTCGTCCGGTGTTGGTGCAATTTGCAGAAGAGTTCGCAGGCGGCAACGGCTTCGATATGGTCTTTTCGATAGGCACGTCAGCAATGTTTCCGTACATTACCGAACCGATGTATGAATCCATTCGGTGCGGCAAGACAACGGTCGAGATCAATCCGGCGGTGGGCGAACTTTCGCATCGTGTAGTGTACCATCTGCCGATGGGTGCCGCCGATGCACTCACTCGGCTAAATGCGTTGGTTTCCGACATTTTCAAGAAGCCGCCATAAATTTGCCAATCCATTCGACTGCCGCATAATACGGTCATGAGTGCGATCAATCTTCCGATTACAGCATTGCGATTCGCCGGACAAGGGCTAGGATTGGCTGGCAGGGGCGCAATGGAAGCTGCCCGGTTCGGCGGACGGACAATGATTTCTCCCGGCATCATCGGGTCGCTTGCTCGCTGGACGGCGGCGAGCATGGTTCTTTCCAGTTTACCGAATCCCGCCGCCCGGAAACACGCCATTGATAGAGCCCTGCATGAGGCGAACCGGGAAGCCGAACGGGAATACATGTCGCTGAAAGAGGACATGAAGCGGAATCATCAACTCCACAAGCGGGAGCGGGAGTTTCAATATACCCAGCGCATTGCCGATGCTCGATTCTTGGCAAACCCCGAAGAGCGGAATTTCGAACGACGAATGGCGGAACTCGATAAAAAGTACGATGAGACTCTGCAAAAAATCGACGAGGGCATGTTGCAAAAGCAACAGGATACCGACGAAGCGTTTCGGTTGATGATGTCCCGACGTGATGTATCGTTTCATAAACGGGCGGGTGAATGGGGAAGTAATCTTGAACGCGGTATCGGTGATTTAGGCGTTGCAGGCATACGCGAAGTGGCACGATTTACCGATTTGCTGACATCCGCAATCACGTTGGGACAGAGTGGCACGAATTTATACGGAAATCCGGGTGATTGGGAAAAACGCAGTTGGGGACGCACGACGACTTTTGCAGTGCCGAACGAATTACAAGGTGATTTAGAAGGTACATCTTTCAGACTGGCGAATGGTGCGAAAGCAACGGTTAAGAGCGGTGAATTGATCGTATTAGAAAAGATTCATGGAGATGCAGAAAGACTCCATGTGCAAGTCCAAAGGGCTGCGGATCATATCGTCAAACAACGGGAAGATGCAAAAATAAAATTCACACAAGAGCGGCTCGCCAACGAGAAACGTTTAGAAACGATGAAACTGACCGAACAGCATTTACTCAAAAATAATCAGTTGGGGTTTATGGACATCGAAACTCATTCCGTCATTCAAGGCGCGCAGTTAGACGCTGTCATAAATAGCCGTTTTGCTTCGCCGGAGCAAAAACTGATGGCGAGGCTTGATAAAGAGTTACTGTTCCGGCAAACCGCGATTGCCCAAGAGTTCAATGGGAAACGTAACGAAATGGTGGAGGCAAAGCAAGGCGTATCAGAAGAGGAGCAGAAAGACCTAGACCACAAATATCGTCAACTAAATCAGGACGATTTGAACAAGACGAAGAAAGGTTATTTTGCGGCAAATCAAAAAACAGATGATGATTTTATAGACGATGACGCATTTCAACAATTTGGCGAAAGACGAGCACAGCGTCAACAAGACATGCAAAAAGAGTTAAAGGAATTGCAAGATCATTATAAGAGTTTGCCGAACCATTCATTCGACACAGATTTAGAGCAGGAGAAAGCGCAAAACGTCATTAAACAACACTATGCGAACCGAAATGCCCATGATTTTCGAGAAACACGAAAGGATTATTTTTCGGCGAATAACCTGACGGAAGAAGATTTTGAAACAAGTGAAGCGAATCAGCAATTCAAAAAACGGGAAGCACAACGGGAAAAAGACAAACGGAAAGAATTGGAAAAATTGCGTAACCGACCTGTATATCTGGAGGCAACCGATTCGGAATACGCCGAAATTGATCAACGTTATGACAGACGGCAGAATGAATTAGCTGAACGGGCGCAAAAACAAGCCGAAGAAAATGCAAGGGGAGAAGTCGCCGAATCTCTCAACGATTTGGAACAATCAAGGCAACAGAATAAAGCCGCCGCTACCGCAAAAGGACAAGACAACGGCGGTTTTTGGAATTGGTTTTCTGAAGTTCGTGAGGACAATGCCAACGATTTGGACAAGATCGATCAACTATATGACAGTATGGCAAAACAGCGAATAAATGAAATTCAAAACCGACATCTTCAAAACATTAAGAATAGCGACGAGTTTCAGGATGAATTAAAAACGCTGCGCGAAGATCGAGCGCAGGAACATGGGGATTTACACACAAGGCGGTTAAAAAGGCAACGTGGTGATATTGAAAGCGGAGCCTTGGACGCACAAGAGGCGGTGCAGAAAAACCGGATAGTCCTCGAAATTCAAGAACGCAAGCAAGCGATTCAAGCCGCATTCCAGTTACCGGTACGTTCGAGTCTGGAAGAGTCCTACAACATGGTCAATGATGAACTGATCAAGACGGGAGAGGCAAAACGTCTCGGCGGTGCAGATGCAGAAATGATAAAAGCATTAGAACAGACTCTTGCTCCTTCATTGGAAAAATTGGATCAACATGCTGAAAAATTAGAATTGATACTCAAATCCGGTGAAGTCAAAGTAGAAATTCAAGGTGGAGTGCCATTGATGTAAGCGAAAATTTTCAATTTGCCAACTTCCCTCAATGGCGGTATATTCCGGCATGTCGATGCCGCCTTCCTCTATTCCTTTGCCCGGTTTGCAATGGGTGCCGGGTATTAACGCTGTTTCCATACAGAAAACAAGCGGCTTGCATATCGACGCAAAGACGCTCCATTACAATACGTATGTCGATATTCGGGTGTCTCAAGCCGATCAGTGGCGGGTCATCAATGGATTACTGGGATTGACTCATGATGCGGCAAACAATCGCTATTATCTTGGTGCGCCGCATCCACTCTTTACGGACACCGTCAAAATAGGCGGAGATATCGAACGAGTCCCTATGCTCTGGGTCGATTCAATCCATTTAACCCCGCTAGACGATCACTACAAAGGTTTTAACGGCGAAGTATTCTGGGGCGACGGCGGCAATCAACAAATGCTCCACTACAAAAATTGTATTCTGCGGGTCAATTATTCAAACGACCCTTTTCATTATTCACGGCTCAAATGTAATTGGGTTCCAAAATTAGAGCAGGAATATATTCAAGTCGGGCAGTTGTTTTGGAAAGATGAAGCGGCGGTGGGGGCGGATCAATATAATGATTCTGACGAATTTGTGGCATTACCGACGCAAAAATATGCCCGGCGTTGTATGACTGCCGAAATTTCTTATTCGATTGCGTTTTTTATGAATCCGACGAATCCCGGCTGTTTGCCAGAATGGTGTGATACGGCAATGCCTATTCCGGCATCGGCATCGCCGGAGAAAACCGCCACCGAATTACGAAAATTATTAGGCTCGATCAATCGTACTCCGATTGAGTTGTTCCCCTATTTCGGCGATGCTGAAAATGTTTCGGTTTTTGTACCGAACATTCAAGCCCATGAAGTATTTCCGGTAACGGATGGCATCAAGGGGGGACGAGCGGCACCGGCGGGAACACTTTTGTTTGCGGATGTTTCGTGTTCAACGGAATTCCGCCCCTGGATTTTCGGCAATCAGAGTGATAATGTGATGATCGGCACACAGGTTGGTTTGCGAATGATGCCCCTTGCGTCGATCAATTTGCGGTTTGCCTACCGCCGGTCGGGTTGGAATCGTTTTTGGAACGGTTTGAAAATGGATTATGGGCAATTATGGTGGAAAGATGCGCTGGGGAAAACCAAAAAAGATGCGAAACTTTTTGAAGAACGTGATTTTCGACCCATTCAGACGTTTATAAGGAATAACATTTCATGGAACCCAAATGTATAGAGAGGAAAGGAGTTAGGAGTTAGAAGACAACGGACGGGCATAGCCCGACAATTCCCTCCTAACTCCTCTCTTCTAACTCCTTCCCAAAAAATGACTGATATTTTTAGTAGCCATATCAAGAGCGGCGATCCATTACGTGCCGAGACGTATCAAAACATACTCAAGTTTTTGCAGGGGAGTCATGTTGCGGGGGGTACGGTATCGGCACAGGGGATTAACATTCCGTCTGAGTTCACCCGGAATCCCCGTACTGTTCGATTTGTTGCGGAAGAGGACATCGCAACTTTTTCGATTATCGAGCTGACGGGGCAAAAGCCTGCTGTTGATAATCAAGTGCCGACATTCAAGGCAAAACCAGCGAATGGTGATTCGGGGACGTTGTTTTACACAGAGTTTTCCTCCGCCGATGCAGGCGGGGCAGGGTTAGCGTATGTAATTGGCGGTGAACCGATTCTGATTCGTTCGGCGGCAACGGCGGATGGAACTCCGAGTAATGGTGAAATTGTAACGGCAAGCGGCGGTGCTTTTCGGTATTTGGGCGAGTCCGATGTGCCGACGTTAAAATGGTTCTTGCCGGTACTCGGCGGCGGAACCGTTATCACTGCTCCGTCCGACGAACTCACCGTTTCCGTCTTCTCTCCGGCCCGGCAATGGACGCACAAACTCCCCATCGACGGCGACGAAAACAAACGACTCTGGTGCGACTCCAACGATCCGCTCCACTCCTTCGGCACTTGGTTCATGAACGCCTGCGGACTCACCAACGAAGGAAAAATACCACTGCCCGTAATGGAATCCGTGATCATTGACGGTGTGCCGACCGTCCAGCAAAAGACGAACGGAAATAACCCTCTCTACTATCAAAACGTCAAACATACGGTCAAAGAAAAATTCGCACAATCAGATGAGGCGGCAACAGAATGGCAACTCATCTTTGATAACGACGAAAACGTCCCGCCGCTCACTGTCAATAACTGGCAAACCACCGGCTTCGTGTCATCCTATCTTTGGCTTTGCCATCTTGCCTCGCTGGACGGTCAAGCCACGTCCATCAAAAAAGTGGACTACTCCGACCAATGGGCGACCACAACTGACCCGACAAAGGCACTCAAAATCGGACATCAAGTGATCGCCCCGCATAATGTCCTCGGCTACTCGCTCGGTACTACATGCACCTACCGACCCGCAGAAAAGAAAACCGTCCGATATGAAGAAAATACAACCGTCTTGGTTGACTCCGCCTTAACGATCTCTACACCGATACTCATTCCCGTTCCCAAAAAGGAATTGGCGAATCAGCCCATCGTGGCAAAGGTTGACATCGACATTTATGAAATCACGGAAGGGGAGCAGATTGACGGTCTCTGTGGACAAAATACCGCCGTCGAATTACGAAAGTTGGAAACGCTTGAAGAGACTTTTAATAGTCGAGAATGCCTCTACGCCGCCTTGCCGGAGTACCAGAATGACAAGCCGCTTGTGCTTGACGACATCAGTATTGAAAACTTCTGTACTGAAAAACCGCTTTTCGGTCTTTGGAAGGACGGCATTTTTCCGCAACTGCTCCTTTGCGAAAACGTTCCTTACGGCTATTGTATTCCACTCAAACGAATTGAATGCTTGATGCGGGTCTCGGCGAATGATTGCGCCCCGATGTACTCGTATTACAAATACTCCGTTGCCCTCGGACAGATCGCCCAGCAACAGATATACCAACCGCAGAACGTCGATTGGTTGCCTTCGCTCGGTGCCTGTTGTGATAACGAGGAGACCGCCCCATGAAAGTTTATCCCGCCCGTGTGATTGATACTGACGGTTTTAAGTGCCGTGTACGGTTACTGGATGAAGACGGTCTGCCGACCGGCGAGGTATTAATAGACATACCGTTAGTGTCCCCGAACGCACAGCAGTTGGCGTTGATTCGGCAATGTTCGGACATGTTCGGCACACAGACAGATAATGAACTTGATACCGCCGCGAGGCAAAATGTTTACTACAATACCCATAGTCCCGTTGAGATCGAATGAAACATTATTTATCGATTGGCAGTATGATTCGAAACGAAGAGCATTACATACAGGAATGGCTCACGTTTCATTACATACAAGGTTTTGAGCAGTTTATTATCGTCTTACATAAAACCGACGACAAGACCGAAGAACGAATCCGGGCATTGCCATTTGCGGATAAAGTTCATGTGCATAAGGTGGTCAGCGATACGAAACATGCCCAGATGTCCACTTTCGTTTGGATAGCCGAGCAATATGGTCAAACAACAGAATGGCTGATGTTTTGCGATGGCGATGAATTCACATTCGGAACGGACACAGACGATTTTAGGTCAGTGTTATCGAACTACGAAGAGTATGGTGGGGTGTTTGTGAATTGGTTAGAGTACGGACATAGCAAACGCATCTATCGACCAATGGAATTATGTATAGAGGCATATACCGAACGTGCCGATACGGATGTTTGGTGGCATACATCCGGGAAAAGTATTGTGAAGCCAAAGGAACTATCACGACCCTATGCGCCGACATCAGATCATGATAAGTTGGGCTATTCGTTTTTGAGTCCGCATCTGTTTCGTACAAGCAAGCCGACAGTGCATACCGATTTCACTCCAGTCAGTTATAGGCATTGGTGGCGTTCGGAACATACGTGCCATGAACACATGCGATGTAATCATTATCGCTACCGGAGCAGGGAGGATTGGCTTGCGAAGTGTAAGCGAGGTAATTCGAACGATGGCATTGTTAAGGAGACAAAGTATTCACCAGAGGAATGGGGCAATAACGGAAATTGGACAATTCCTGATGATGCGGCAGTACGGTTCGCCGACAAAGTGAAAGAAGTTTTGCAGCGATGAGTAAGCAAACAGGTATCGATGTTTTGGTTATTGAGGGCAGTGGGCAACTCTTTGCAGTGCCTATGTCGGGGACATTGCAACCAGTAAGCACCGAACAACTATTACCGGTTGGTTTCGGCGACAGCTGCGAAGGAACACGCCCCTACCGCCTCAACGGACACAGCACCACGAAACAAGCAATGCCGGGCAATCAGTCCCGAAAGCACCGGTACTACGAACATTACTATCCGCTTCCGAATGGCGATATTTACATCATTACACCACAAGGAAAAATCAAAGCGGTACTCAAAGGACGAGATGATAGTATTTGCGTGTGGTCGCCACATGGCGGACTTTATCCCCATTACTGGAAGCCCGGTACAACGCTGTTTCTCCCCCACGCGGCAGATGAAGGTGATTGCGGCTATGTTTGTATAGACGATAACAATGGATTCTGTTCGCCGATGACAGACGATACCTTTTGCATCATGACATCGCCGATTAGCGGACTCATTATCAGAGAGGGGGTGGTACTGTATGAAGGAAAAATGGATGGACGTTGGATACCTGCAGCCCGTCCGTACAACCCAGGTACAGAGCAGTTGATCGTCGAACGGCAGTGGGCAAAAGATGAGGATGGCAAATATCTTGCAAAAGGAACCGACCCGTACAACCATTGGGTTTGGCATAAAAAGGTACAGACTACCCTTTGTAAAGGTACCGATCCGTGTTGGTACGAACAATGCGGAGACTGGGCGGCGGCAAAAGGAGGTGCAGCAACTCTCGTACAGGAATGCCGCCAAACCGTCATCTGCTGTCAGGCATCCGACCGAGACTCGTCTTGTCGGGCATCATACAGTCCAACAAACCGCTACGATAACACCGACGAAGTCACGTGGAAACAATACGATAGCACCAATGCTTGGGGATACGACTCATGCATACCGGAAGAGCGACGGTCGATGTATAGTCCCTCCGTTTCGACCATTGATAAGGCAACCGGCGGCTTGATCTTTACCAACGCGATACAAGATGGCTATCATGGTTTCGCATCATTCCAAATCGAATCAGTTGTCAAACGGTTCAAATGGCGGTCTTGGTTGGGAGAAATTGCCGACGTGTCCGAATTGCCCGGTTTTGTGGAGCAGACGGCAACACATATCAAAACGGACTGGGATGCTGTCCGGGCATACCGCATTGTCTTGCCTCAAGGGAATACCAATGCCGGTGCCCTCATTCGACAGGGATTACAAACCGGCGATTGCTTTTACAACGAAGCCGCCGACAAATACTGGCGAATGGAGTTTAATGGTTGGAAAGAGTACACCGGTTACGCCGACCGAGTAGATGATGACAACACAGGCAAGTATGGAATCATTCTGCCCAGCATGACCGAAGAGCATAGCGCACAAGATGGTTGCAAAGCGAAAATCATTGCGCCCGGTATGATTCAAGGTAATTGTGCCAAAGGCGCAGGATTCGTCTTGATCCCGCCGACATACTTGTCGCACGGATTACTCGTTGACGCAGAAGGCAATCAGACGAAAATCGGTCGCGGAGCCGCTCGAAGCATTTGTTGCGGTGACTTTGGAATTTCGACCTACAGTATTGGTGGTGTTCAACACACAAGGGTTATTACCGCAGCTGGCGTGTGGGAAGGCGGCGGTAATTTTGACCTAACATGTCGGGGAAGCGGACCGTATCTGCTTTTATGCGCACTTGGCGAAGATTCATTCGAGGCTTTTCATATTAGTACCGGACATCTTGGTAGTTTTCGCACAGGTGTCGCTCATATGGTTGCTTCAAGAGAGACAACATTACGGCAGACTGCTGGTCTTGCTGTTTTTTGGCGTGATGGCGAGATATGTCTTTACGATCAAGGGGTGCTGAAAGGCTGTTACCCTGCCAATGTTGTAACCGGATCAGGTTCCGGTGCTGTAGTCTGGTTCCCGGAAACTTTCCAAGTGATTCGTGAAGGGGAGTTTCATGGAGGCTTTGGTTCGGAAGATCTCACTACACTCTGCAAAATGGATGGTGTTATGGTGGCGTTAGGCCTTTCGGTTTCCACGTACTTCAGTTACGGTGCGAATGGGGTACCTAATTGGGAGGATATACTATCACTTTCGCCTACGCCGGAACCTAGTATTCCCGGAAAATACCTTCATGCGTGGCGTGGGTACACGACTTTAACTGCTGACGTTGGCGGAGGTTGGCTTAACGACACTACGGCAGCAGGACAGGTTGCACCTAATGAAAAGTATCGCCGCATTCAAGCTGTAGAGATATGGGATTATGAAATAAACGAAGATCGATACGGAAGTCCATTCCTTGAGCAGGATCACACAGTGTATATTATCGGCACAGAGCATGTCGCGCCGGTTGACGCAATAGGCACTATTATCGGACAACTGACTCGACCAGTCGTGCGTTGGACAGAGTGGATACCTAACCGTCATGTGGAACACCGAGTAATGTCAGATCTATTATCGAGACATTATAACTGGCTTGTCGCTGAAGAACTCAATCTGGGGATTTCTCTTTGTATATTTGCCAGCAACTACATATGTCCTAACGGAAGGCTTCCACACTTCACACTGCGCGTGGACGGTACAATATCTGATGAATTGCCCGACGATTGGCTGTTGCAACTTCTCGACAGCACAGAACCGTTCAATATTCTCCAGCAGGCAGGCGTTAAAAAAGAGCTTCTCGAAGAGCGAGGCATACCTTACGTCGAGTGCGACGGAGACGATGACGGTTCACCGTACTCTGACGACGAACCGTCATGTTTTGTAGAAGTTACCGGAAGATGGACTTGGAGCTTCGGCAGTGTTGGTGGATATACGTATCCAAACGCAAAATGTTTTGCCGGGTATTTTTCAAAAGTCAAGGAGACTGTTGATTGTGAGACACTTTATGTGGGCGCGTATTTCGGTCGCTATGTCCCACGTTATGATTTAGAGTCACTGCCGTATCGGTATCATGATCCGGCAGTGTTTTTTTACCAAGAACCACCATTCTTCTCCGATAACTTTGGAGAAATACCGACACCACCACCACCGCTTGATCTCTGCACTACGATCATTAAGTGCGCCCAAAACAGCGCATTTGTTCTTGACGCAGAAGGGATTTGGAAACACACCTGGTCGGGAGTTTATAAAACCACGAAGGGTTCGGAAATCGAGAGTGTCGTTACAGAAATCCCATCCGCGCCAGGCTACATGTCAAGATCAGTTAGATGTTGCCCCGAAATGCCCTTTGCGATATTCCAACAAACAGGCCCTTGGACTTACAATGGCGACGGGACAGTGACTTGTGACGATGTTCGCATTCACGTGATTTATAAGGGCGCGATTACCACATACGCCAGTAGCATGCGCGGCGGTCTTGACTCATTCGGCAACGTTGTTTTTGCGCAGATAACAGGGGGTTGCAGCTGCGGTATCGCAAGTTATCTTATTGAATACACTGATGACGATACCGGCGAACGTCATTCTATTCGTAAGCTGTTTCTCGACCTTCCCGGTGCGGACACGGACGAGATAACAATTTCTTGTTGTGCGAACTCATTTGTACTGGCAACGCAGGGCAACCCGGCATTTTTCTTCGACTATGAAAGAAAGTTAAAACCCGACCCAAACAATCCGAATAATATGGTTGATGATGGCAGTTGGTTGCGGCTTGATGATGATACGCTTTGCGAAGCAAATGAAATCTATCGACACAGTTACATGGTAAATGATAATGATGGTACGGGAATGACCAGTGTCTATGTTTGGGATGTACTGACTTGGAAGTTTACCGACAAAAATGGCGACACAAGAATCTTTTGGAATCCATTCCAGGCAGTTATGAACGGTTCAACGACCATTGATCTGGATCAGATGCAGACGTTTGTCCCCGCAAAACAAGTGCGAAAAGATGCCGGTCGGGGACATGGCGGCACTGCTGTCCCGCCGAAACAGTGGCTCTTGCACCGAGAGACTCCCACTGATGACTGGTCGTTAATCGCACAGGATAATAACGTTAAGGCACTGTCTTGCGAACGGTTCAGTTACGAAGGCCTTGACCCAAGAAGTGCTTACAATATCGCAGCGTTCAATGGTATTTTTCATGTCCGTATGAATGCCGATGAGGATTATGTTTTGCAGTCAACCGATCCGATAGAATGTCCGCCTGATGCAGACTCGACGACTCGGCAAAAACGTGTGATCATCAATAAAGTAACGGCGAACGAATGGATGAGTGCTTTTCAAAATAATCGCTATCGAGGCGGGCAAACACCCATTACCGGCAACGCTCACGCACAACGGCAACGAACGAGTCAGGCGAAAGCGTTGGAAATAAACTTTGCCCATCGCGGTACATATTTTCTGGAAGACCACACCATTCGGGAAGGCAATGCTGACTTCAACGTTGATGGGTCGTTTGTCGGAGATGTCCAATACGAGTTCGAAGTCGATGCCGGAGCCAGCGACGCACGCAGCAGTGTGATGGTTGTCGGGGACAAGGAAGCGATTTGTCGGTACGACCGTGTGCCGGAGTCGACTTCATTACGGCAGGATTTTATAGCAGGAATTCAGGGCAATTACATGCCGAGTGTTATTGAAGGGCTTTACGAAGAACAGCAACTACGTCCCGGAAACCGGAGAAAAGCGTATGATGATTACACACGTTCGGTGTACAGTGAGAATGGTGTATTGCACATTTTCGACCCGGATTTAGGCGTTATCAAAGTGGATCGGTACGGACATGTTATGTGAAAATCAGGCAGTATCGGAGTCAGCGTGTCCTGACGGGACGAGCAAGGCGATTTATTGCAAAATAGGCAAGGAAAATGCTTGTATGAAGTTTTGTAATGAGGGGTGTTCCGGGTTCGTTCCGAAACCGTTGCCGGTGCGTCCGACGTACAATTCGGCGGGAATGGCGGTGCGTTCGGGATACAATCCGGCAGGGGCGGCGGTGCTGAGTATGAAGTACGGTTGCGGAACATGCGGACGTTAGGAGTAAGGACAGGCACCGCCCGACGATTCCCTCCTAACCCCTCTTTCTCCGATTTGACGATTTTCTATTTCTGGTTATGTTATCAGTATGGACACCAAGACACTCAAAAACAAAGTACCGATGTCTGCTCCCGGTTTTACTATCCTTACGCCGAAACAAGAAACGGAGTATGACAAGAAAATTCAAGAGGAACAGCAAAAACGCATGACGGACTGTTGTGACGGCGACGGGTACAGTCATTATGACCGTTATGGTTATAAACCACGTCCTCCAAAAACGTTACAAGACACTTCCACTCCAGTCCCCTCTACGGAATCGCAAAATGTTCCCGCTGAAACTCATCAGAACAACGGAAAACGGTAATCTGCAATTAGAAGGGCTGCCCCTTTATATTGCCGGTACCGTTGCGTCTGTAACCGATTTACCTCCATGCGGACAGTCGATGGGGGAATTGTATATTGTGGAAAATGTTGGGCAACCTGTGTTATATGTTTGGACACAGACAGAGTGGGTTGTCCTGAATCCCCGCAATACATTATTTCCGATGACAGAAGAGATCATCAAAACGATTATTGACAAACATTTTAACTAATCAAAAATGCCTGTTTTTACACAAGAAAACCTTGATTTTGTCATCGCACAACTCGTGCAGGTCGGCGATGCCCGTTGGGGTAATGGTAACGGCGGCAATAACGTTGGTATCACAATAGAACCCGGCGAAAGAGATGAGATTATCACATCTACCGAAAACGGCATCAAACGCAGCGGAAAGAAAATACATGAGATTTTGAATCCATTCACCGAAGAGGAGGTCGCCGATCTCTATAACAGTGTTTTCGAGCCGACATCGAATCCGGCAAGTAACGCCCCCGAAGGTTATTCTATTGGACCTGGAGGCGGCGGAGCAATCATGCACCCGGCAATCAACCCGCACGATCCCAACAACATCTTCCTCGCTTGCGACATGGGGAGCAGTTTTATCAGTCATGATAAAGGTCAATCTTGGAAAAGCCATAATTTCGGCTGCCAGGGTGCCAATGACATTGCAAGAGCGTTCTTTTCGCCGCACGATCCGAACATTATGTACGTCGGCGGCGGGGCATTAAGCGCATCCTCCGGCGTTTACTACGCCGATGGCGTATTATTTGTTTCTCATGATAAAGGCAAAACATTCGTTCCGCTTTATCCGTCTCCTGATAGGTTTGTTGATATATTTAACACAACTCCGTATTACCAGTACACTTCGGGTTATGGACCTGGCGGTTATATTTACAATGTTACCGTACATCCTACTGATCCCAATACGATTTTTATATTGACCAGTAGAGGATACATTCGTAAAAGTACCGATGCCGGAGCGACGTGGTCGGTTTTCGGCACACTTCCCGGAGGCGGCGGTTCGACAGTGCTTTTTAGCGGTCGGCACGTTGCAAACATGACAGTGTTCGGTAACGAGTTAAGGATTGCAGTTGACATTGGATTTTTTAGTTTCGACCTTACAACCGGCGAAAGAACTGATATACCGGATAGTGCAAGTAAGGGACAGTGCATGATTGTCAAAGACGGACAAATGACCGTTTGTGTGCTCCGCGATATTACTGGCGATTCCAATTTTACCAATCAGATTTTCAAAACCACTAATTTTGGGCAAACGTGGGTGAACATTTCGTCGAACTTTAAGTCGGTATTGACACCGCCGCCGGGACGGACATTGCGGGAATTTGACCCCAACGCAAAGATAACATTCGGCACCGCCACTTCGCATGGTTATCGACCGATTACGATGTATGATCAGAATACATTGTATATTGCGTTTACAGCGGCAACGAGTCCGGTCACTTACCAAATTGTAGGCGGTGTTGCAAAGACCACTGACGGCGGTAACACTTGGAAGTTGATGTTCGATAGTTGGAATGTCAATGATGGCGGATTTACTTCGCTCGATCCTGTTTCGACTACTCCCGCTTATGGTAATTCGGCAACGGTTGCCAGTTACACCGGACCTAACAGAGGCTTACTTGTGTCATCTGTTGATCCCGACCATGTAATCGCGTGTACCAACATTGGTGCGTACCAGTCTCTCAACGGCGGACTTACATGGGACGACGTTGCGTCCAAGCGTACTGATAACAATCCATTACTGACACCGTACAATGTAAATGGCACTTTGAAGTCCGGCAGTGTACCTACTTGGACAACAAGAGGCATCGAACCTGCGGGACAGCATTATCTTGCGGTCAATCCGCACAATAAAAACGATTGGATTACGGGCTGGACAGACATCGGCACTTGGCGTAGTTTAGATAGCGGCAAGTCGTGGTCATGTCTCCGACCGGGCAAAAATGAGATGGAAACGTGCAGCCACGCCGCCGCATTTGACCCACACAATCCGGGACATATTTTATGGAGTTCGAGTGCAAGACAGTCAATCAACACATTTGCGGCAGCCTATGGTACGAGTGCTATTCTTTACCGTAGTACAGACAACGGACAAACATGGGTAGCATTGCCTACATCGACTTGGTATAGTGAAGCAGATGACGGTTTTCACGTTTCTGCAATTATCTACGACCCGCATAACGCCAATGTTGTTTATGCCTCTGCGGTCGGTGAAGGCACCAAGGGTGGTGTTTGGAAGTCTGTTGATGCCGGTGCCACATGGACACGTATCGTTTCGGGGATGACACCGCACTGCAATAGTTCAGGGGTTCCCAGTGTTGGTTTCGTACCGAGACTTTCGTTGAGCAATGACGGCAAAACGCTCCTTTGCCGCATGGTACAGCAGTACACATCGCTCAGTTCCGACACCAACGCCCAACCAGGGAATCGGCTTTTGTGGAAGGATGCCCCCGCCTACCGACTCGATATATTCAACGGTTCGACAGCGTGGGTAGAAATCCCTAGACCGAACGATAACGCCGTCGGACTTCGCAGTTTAGCGATGGACAGTGCCGGTGTCCTGTACGCCACGACCAACACCCAGCAAAACAGTTGGGCATTACTCAATATAAATGACGCAAGACCATTTCCATATGAGTTTGGTGGTGCTTATGTCAGCGAGGACAATGGCGTAACGTGGAGACAGATGTTCAGGGAAAATGGTTCGACTTATGCCATTCACGTCAGTAAACAAGATGTCAACCGTCTGATTTTGAGTACACACATGGGGGCGGTGTACACATCGCATAAAGGGGCAGATACGACGTTGTCGGATTGGGAATTACTGTCTGGCAGTACCGTATTTTGCAAATGGCAACATATTTACGAAGACCCTAACGACACGAACCGTATTATCGTTACCACTGGTTGCGGCGGTACGTGGAGTCTGCCGGTAGGTTCGTCCGTGCAAACGTTCTCTGCGGAGAACATGGGGCAGCTCTGCGGTCTTCTTAAACAGTACCTTGACACCGGTTTTGAAAGACTAGAAACAAGGATCACGGACAGTCTGCATCGAATCGCTACGTCGGGTGACTACGATGATTTGAAAAACACGCCCGGCGAGCATTTCAAATTAACGATTGACACCCGGCAAACAACCACCGGATTCGAGAATGACGACACAGCCTTTGCGATTCCGATCACGGGCGCATTCGCTTATGATTGGTGGATCAATTGGGGCGACGGAACTCCGTTGGAACATACAAGCGGTACAGGCGGTACGGATATGAGCATTCCGCACACGTACCCATCGGCAGGACGCTATCACATCACAATACGCCCGGCGGGGGAAGTCACCGCATGGTTCAGGGCGTTTCGCTGTACACCTACGCATGCCGATTGCATTAAAATCATTTCGCCGGATAGTTTACTCACAGTGGCGATGGTTGCCGCACCGGGTGCTACAACAGTGCCATCAGATTCGTTTGGACACTTCCTGCGCAATTGCACAGGTATTGATTTCACAATGGGCGACCATTTCGGCTTTGCGCAGGAATGGGAAAAAGTCACATCGGTGGGGTCAAGATTTTTTTCCTATGCGTTTGCGTATTGCAACGGCAACAATTTCACGATGGGTCGCCGATTTAATTTCCCGCAACATATTACTAATGTTAACGACGAATTCGGCGTATATGCGTTTACAACTTGTAACGGATCGGCATTTACGATGAACGACATTTGTAACTTACCACAAGCGTTGCTTGTTGGCGGCTATCGGTTTTGCAGAGCAATGTTTGCATATTGTAGCGGATCGGCATTTACAATGAACGATGTGTGGAATACACCGCCCCTCTGGGTGCCGCAAAATCTTTCTGCCGGAACGGGCGTATATCAAGAAATGTTTAGTGGTTGCAATGCGGCATCGTTTCAAGTAAATGACATTTTCAGATTTCCACTCTTGACACAAGATCAAGTGAATGCGAGTGGTACATTTACGGATACATTCAGAAGCATCAATACACATACGCAGACGAGGACACCGTTGAGTATTATCAACGGCAATCCTGACCCGGCATCGGCAAAAGGCACTTTTGGTCTGGCGTTTCCCGAACGAAATATGGTACATGCAAACTGGAGGCAGTAATGATGCAATTTTTAATAGCAATCGATCAACTGGTTAATGTGTTGCTTGGTGGCTGGGCAGACGAGACGATTTCTGCCCGGTGCCATCGGGAAGGGCGAAAGCGGTGCGAATGGTGGATCAACTTGCTATTTTTTTGGCAGACGAATGACAAGGGGGAGCGGAACCATTGTGAGCAGTGTTTTTACCATGAAAAGGCGAGAATGGACTGCCCATTGGAGTATCGCTGTACCACACAGGAGTACAAAAAGCGACGAAAAAAAGGAATACGGAGTTTGAAATGCAAGGAGAACTGACAAATGGACATAATTACACCTGAAAGATTTTCCGAATTTTCGGCATTAGGAACGATACTACTGGTGGTGATTATCGCCGTGTGGAAAGGAATACCTGCGTTGATTGCCTACATGGAACGTAAAGATGCGACCCATCGTGAGGACATTCAGAACTTGATCGTTTCGAGTCGGGAAGAGCGAGAGACTTTTTATAAGAATCTTCATATCCAACTTGACAAAATCCACACTCGACTCGACAGAATTGAAACATCGGTTATGGTAAAACCGGAAACACCATCAAGCACAAAAAAATAGTATGACTACCAACATCGGCGACTTTATTTACATGGTTTGCAACCCTGCGAAGTACATTAGCGCGTACAAGAAGGAAGAGCAGTTGCAAAAGGATTTATACATCATGCTGACCCACTGGCATAGCATTGGTGAGTTTAATGCTGCGCCGGGAGTCTTGCTCCGTTTTATAGACGAGCATGCGGTCAGGCTTATCGAACATGCCTCTGGTACTCCGAGCGGGACAAATAGCGATTTTACCGCCGTCATTCGGGGTGCCTTCACAAAGCATCGGGATATTGTCATTCACATGCTTGACTGGGTGCGTAAGGGGCACGAGCCGAACTCGCTAGAATTGCTGGCAATGACAGATCAAGCAAGTAATGAACCGGACGAATTCGGCGATCCGATGACAACACTGTACATCATCAGTATTTTGTACAACGCCTTGAAATTTTTGCGAGAACAACAGATTACTCCGGTGGTCTTGCCGGACACGACGATTATCGAACCGCCGCAACCTGTAAAGCGACCGGTTCTCAACTTTATCAAAACGATATTTGGAAAAAAATGAGTCACGAAGATTGGTTACAACCAGATGAATTGGATGCACTGAAAGCGGAGTTTGCCGATAGGAAAACGACGACAGAAAAAGATGCGTCTCTATCGCCACAAGTGTCGGGATATATTCCTGTCTATATTCCAACCCCTTCCACAACTACAAGGTGGCTCTATCAGAGTACGGTTGTGCGGGGGCTGTTGCTGGTTCTGCTCGGTGTGGTTGTCGGCTACAGCGGTCAGTTTTTCGTTCCTGTGCCGCAGGATAACACGCCCATCGTCAGACCGGTAACGGAAACGCTGGAAGCCTTCGTTGCCCGTGTGTCGGAAACACTGACCGCCGACGAGCGAATGAAACTGATTGCAGTTACGGAAAAGATTTTGAATGAACATTTTGACACACCGTCGGCGATTCGGGAAGCGTTCCGTGATGAGCGATTGCTTGCCGATGTGGATTCGGATGCCTTTAATGCCTTCAATGCAAAATGGGCAATACAGATAGAATCAATGTGTCCCACGGATACGGTCGAGGCGATGCGTTCGATTTACGAGTCCCTGTTACAAGGACTGAAGGCACGGGCATACAACGATTTTACCGGCGGTTCGGTGGAGGCTCCTTTCGACTCGATCATCGACTCGTTTGCGACGGACGAGGATGAGCCGAACCCGCCGGATATTGAAGGGGCATTAGCTGGTACTCCGGTTGTAGAAGAAGAGACAATCAAGCGGACACCACTTTTCAGGAGGCGATAACAATGGAAGCATTTCGAGAAGGATGGGATTTTGAAAGCGAAGAAGCCGACTACAACGCACTGCGGGATTTTCAAGAATACTGCGGGGGCGAGCAGTTTGTTTTCGAGTGGTCGGACGTGAAAGACCGGATTTATGCCGAAGCGAAGTTGCATACCGAATGGGACATTAGGTCGGAATTATGCAATTACACCATCGCTCAAACGAAGACGAACGGATGCGTGGGTTACGGCGTGTCGGCGGGAATTGAGGATACGCTCGACATGATGCAACAGAAGGGAAAAGAGGTTGAAGTGTTCCGCAGTTGTGCACCGTGGTTGTATGGCGGGTATCACAACATTATCAAGGGTCGTCCGGGCACGGGCGGATGTTCGATGGCAGGAATGTTGCAATTTATTGCCAAGTATGGGATTTTGCCGTATGACACACAACCGAAAATTTACGCTGACGGCGAGGTCGATTGGAATAAAAATCCAAAGTCATGGAAACAGGTTTATGAGAAGTATGGAGCGACGGCGGAGCAATTTCAGATCAAGGTGGCGAAGTTGCCGAGAAGTTTTGCGGATATTTCGGCTTGCTTGAAAGCGGGATATGCGATTCCCTACGGCACAAACAAAAAACTGGTGCTGGACAAAAAGACCGGCTGGTATCGCTTGTCGGGCAATACAATGCATTGCATGTGCTGGTCGGGGTTTGGAGACGGCTTCACCTATAACAAGAACTCGTGGCTGGATGGCAGGGGCAAATTACGTGTTGAAGATGTGATGAAGATGGTAGCAAGCAACTATTTCGATGCCTTTGTCGTACTGGAGATCAAAAGGACAAGGAAATCGAAACCGAATTACGCTTTGTGATTTGCCAGATTCACGTTTCGTGGTACAAACGAAACAGGGCGTTGCACGTCGCAATTCCCAAACTTTTTTATGAAGGAGATTGACAATGCCAAAGAAAGCAACAAAAACAACGGCTGCCAAAACGAACGGAATGGTCGCCAAGGTCAAAGATTTCGGTAAGAATATCAAGGAGCGGGCAAAGGCAACCGGAACAGCGGCAAAAGCTGCCGGAGCAAAAGCCGCCTCTCACGTCAGCCGCAATAAGGCAGCCTACATTGCAGGAGGACTCGGAGCGGCAGCGGCAGGAGCAGCGATCATGAGCCGGAAAAAACAAGCCCAAAACGATGGTTAGCGCATGGCGAGAACCGCTTCCGCAGACGCAAAACCCCGTAAAACAAGTGTTTCCCGATGGTTCCGGGCAAAACTGATGACAAAATTTCCCCATTCTGTAATCGCCGGATTGCGGAATGTTCCTCGTTCGGGACTACATGTAGTATGCCCTTTCGCTCGGCACTACAATATGTCGAATTCGCAAAATTTTTCTTGACGAGCGGAGTTTTCTATGATAGAATACGTCCGTCGTCGGGGAGCGATCCCCATTTACTATTTCGGTTAGCATCCGCGAATGCTGCCTCTGGCAAGGACAGAGAACCTAACCTTGATTTTCAATCGATTCAGGCAATCGTAACGAAAATCGAGGACTGTCCATCTTGATTGCAATACGTTGCCTCTATCGGTTTACAAAATTTCGTTGTTTTTTGCGCACAGCACCGCTTGCGCAAAAACGATGATGAAAAATCGTTGACTTGAAGAAAGAAAAAAAGGGAAACGCATAACTTTAGCGAGAATCCGTTCCCCTCAACCCACAACCGGTTTGACCCGATTAGGCAACGCGACGGTCGCTATGACCGCTTCGTTGCATGCATTGTACGCTTTTATTGCGATATGGTCAAGGGCAAAACCGGTCTCACCCCTGTTTTCCTATGACTGCCGTATCACAAAAAGACTTATTGTTTGCCAAATCACACGAATTTGAAATCGCTCAACAAACGGTTGACCGGGTACGATCAGAAATGCTCTGCATCATCGCTACGTTGCCGGACGGAGGAAAATCGAATGACGAACGTTGCGAAAAACAAATGTTCTTTCCCGTGCTGGAGAAGGTTCGGGACAGCAGAAAGAATCGACCCGTGGTAGTTATGACTCCGCAATCTGATGCTCTCGTTTCAGAACAATCTTCTACGTCGGCGACCAAAGAAACGCCGAAGAAAACGAGATCGAAACGGGCAACTGAATCCGACATCAGGAAAGCCGTGAAACTCGTTTATGATGAAAGTTTGAAGCAGAAGGAAGCCGAAATCGTGTGCAATCTTCCGATTGGAACGCTGTCGCGGCGCAAGGGCAAGCAAATTATGGAACAGTACCTGAAAGAGTGGGGAAAGCCGACCAGAATTGATGTACCGCCAAAAGTCCGTCGGAAAGAAGCAGAAAATGCCTTTCGGTATGGAGAGAAGTGATGCAAAACGTGTATGCATGATCGTCGGTTGAAAAACCATTTTACAGATTCTGGGTATCCAGTTGTCTCCAGTCGATTGTTCCACACGTCGAAAAGCAGGGTGAATCGTCGATTTTCCTCTCAAAAATGGCATCTTATCCCCGGTTTTCGGTATGAAAACGAAACAACTGGAGTGAAGTGGATACCCAGATTACAGATTGACAATGGACAGCAAATCGAGTATTCTTATGGTGCGTTATTAACATATTCATCCAATCTTTCCTTGGTAAGCGTCGAAGGTCCCGGCGGCGGGGCTTGGCTACCTTCGGGAATGTCGTCGCCATAGATAACTTCATCTGGTATTCGCCTCTGAAAGTAATCATTTTTTACCGCTTCACGCCGCCGTAGCCACGTATCTACTTGTTCCCCCGCTCGTTCGACTGAAATATCGCGATCCGCAAGCCATTTGACAACCTTGTTATATTGTACTTGATTTTGTGGTGTACGTCCGTAAACACCTCGTGCCACGTGATGAGCTATAGTGTAATTATTTTTATCAACGATTCGATAATCCGCACCTGCCTCAAGTAAAAGCAAAACCGTTTCGTAGTCATCAAATGCTGTCATCATCGGAGTTTGACCATCTTCATTTAACGAATTCAAATCAGCCTCGGCTTCAATCAATTGCTGTACCGCTTTTCTGTTCGGAGTGCCACCCCATCTGATAGCATGATGAAGAGGTGTGTATTTTCCAAATCTTCGGTGGCAGTTGATGTCCACTCCATGATCAATCAAGAGCTGCAAATAATTTTCAAATTTCTTGACATAGTGCTTAGTGTATTGATGATGAGGGTTTCTTGTACTATTAATAACGAAAAAAATCAAAGTATCGCCCGCTATCAAGCCACCTGCTTTATATTTGAAATCACGCTCGTAAATGACATTTGGATCGCCGCCATGTTCAAGGATACGCTTAAAAGACGCTTCACCTGCCGGATATGCCCAAAAGAGAAAAGTCATACCCCCTACGCCTTTCTTATTGACATCTACTCCTCCGGAAATCAACCTGTCGATCTCGGCAATTTCGGAGCGGCTGATCGCCTTGCATAACGCGATTTCAGCAGGATCGTCAAAATAGTCCTCTGCCTTCCAGTTTGGGTTATATACCAGATAGAAAGTAACGGTCCCGAGCGCACAGATGAGTCCATATCCAAGTAGCATCAATGCCGTAAAAGATACAAACGCGACAAATGACAATAAACCAGTGCCGATTGCAATGGTACTAAATACTTTTGGAATTTTCATTTTTGTTCTCAATATCTGTGTGAAAATACTTTTTACGACCGTACATTAGGGCATATTTGCAAGTGCTTATAAAAAAACAGTCCCTGTCCTCTCTTCACGAGGGAAAGAGGACAGGGGACGTACATCCACATCAACACTGGATAATACCCCACTCATGTAGATATTCTATCACAAAGTTTCGACTGTGTCAATATCGACAACGAATGTTGTTTTCGACTTATGGACAGTTCGAACGGTTTAGTTTCCAAAAACTCGTTTTTCCATTCCATGGATGACTTGCGGCATCAAATGGCAATTATATCCAGCATAAAGCACATTTCCTAGTCCACCAAGCGGAGTAAACAAAGCCAAGGGGGCACTTATGGCGACTCTTAAATCATATTCACTGTCGATGGAAACGTTCGTTCCCACTGCTTGCGGAATGTGATCCAATCCAAACAACCACATAGGCCAACTTACAAAATATTGTCCCCACGTTAATAGGTCCCAGTCCACCTGATAAGCAGTAACCAGAGAAGCGGCATTGGGATAATTCGGATGGTTCGTTATAGTGGTAGGATGGAGTCCAGCGGCATTAAACGTGTACGCATGGAATCCAGAAGCAAAGGCGGTAGCACTGGCAAGACCTCCTCCCAGTGAATGTCCTGTAATATAAGTATTTGATGAATTGAGTATTTTATTATTGGCAAGTGCTTTACCAATCGCAATCGCATATATATATTGCGCCCCACCAACACCAAATGCTTGAGGCAGATTATCCTCAAACCAATCTGTCCATTGGTCCCAGTTCATGCTGTTCCAAATGTCCAGATTGATTTCAGGATTCTCCGTGCCTGCGAAAGACAAAATGTATTTTCCGGTAATATACTCTCTATAGAGAGCCGCCTTAAGACCACCATACACATTAGATGTTGATAAAAATGGTATGATATAATGAGGAAGTCCTAGTTCTGCGAGTTCCGCTTTATTCTGAACTTTCAGACAGAAATCCTGCTTGTTTTCAGGAGCACTATTCATGGTCGGACCATACACAGCGGCTGATACATAAGCGGACACCAATTCTGGGTGCATCATCAGTTCATAATAGAATGAACCTGTGTTTGCGACGACATATCGAACTTCATCTTCAAATGTTCCTACATTAGCAACATCAATAGAGACTTTGATCGTCGTTGTAGGCTTGCCCAGTGATTCTGCCAATTGTCGCGTTTTTTGCGCGTTTTCCGTTACGGCTTCTACGTAAAACATGATCGTTCGCTCTGCATCAGTAAACCCGAGTTGTTCAGGCGTATAGGTGTATGGCATGATAAAATCACCACCGGCATGAACTATCAGCGCATTTCTAGGAGAGGGACCGTTTTTTTTCCAAATTCGAATAGTACCGTCGCCAGTTAATGGTGGAACGTTTAACCCACCAGCAGTCGAAGTTGATGCCATGGCGTAATCTATCTGAATGCTCGTATCGGCAAGAGAC
>Ga0082212_10001503_pt1 | contig 34421 bp, 29 predicted proteins | sample TergutNt197P3_FD_71548 | JGI IMG/M metagenome (GOLD analysis project Ga0082212, IMG submission 71548) | Neocapritermes taracua P3 segment gut microbial communities from Petit-Saut dam, French Guiana - Nt197 P3 | ecosystem: Host-associated > Arthropoda: Insects > Digestive system > Gut ... | reverse complement strand
TAGAGCGCCAAAATGCCGGCATACGTAAAGGGTACCGCCTGTCCTGAAAAATACGCGGCAAATGGCAGCAGCGGAATGATCAGGATGAAAAACCTTTTCATATCAAACGAATCTCGTTTCATCGCCGCAGCCATAATCAGAAGCACGAAAAACGTAGCAAATTTCCATGAATGCTGCTGCATCATGTAAAGAAGCCTGTAGTAGAATCCCGTCTCGTGCCAGATAAACCCCGGAAGGCCGGTGCCCAGCATAACAATAAAGGTACCGATCGCCGAGAAGGTACCATGCGGTATTACCGCATTTATTAAGGAGAAAAGAAGTATTGTGACCGAAAACACGAAGAGGACGGAGATAAATATATGTACATCGATAAAATTTCCTCCCGTCAAAGCTGCGATGCCGCCAAAAAGGATGTTATAGGCCGAGTGATAGGGGAAAGGCACATCAAATGTGCCGGGCAGCGCAACAGGAAATTTCCCCAAAGCGATTTCTGCCGAGAATTGAAAATGAATGGCGGTGTCGGCATACAGTTCCTGGAAATTCCGAAAACAGGAAAAGAACGCTGTAAATAATAAGACGGACACACACATTCCGGTTGGCGAGGGTTCAGTTTTCGAGGTAGGAAATTTCAGCCCGCCTGCAAAACTCACGATTCCTGCAAACGCCACCAGTGCGGCAAGCGGCGGAATATGTGAAGCAGGGCCGGCAAAAGGGCGGTTTATGACGATAAAGAAAACAATATAATACATTGCCCCTATTGGAAAACTGCAACCCGCAAGGAATAACGTCCCGGCATTATTAGCAAAAAAATATGTAAGCGAGTATCCGCATAAGGCGATCACCGCCACTATAAATACAATTCCCGCAATTGAAATTATCATCGGTGTTTCTCCGACCACCGGCGGTTGCCCCGCATAATCCGGCTTTGTTTAAACTAATTCAATGTCAATACCTTATAACCGCGATAAGAATAAACATTGTCAGCCGTCAAGTTTAATTCATCGAAATCTTTGCTTGAAACAAGGTAAACGCCGGGCAGATTTTTCTTTGCGCCGCTTATATCAAATATGTATCTGTCAAATGCTTTAACCTGTTGGAATTCGACATTCAAATCTTCGAATTGAACCGTATCCAGATATGTTTTCGGAGGGATTTTTAAATAAAAAAGTACGAATATATATGGCATATTTATATCGGTAGTTATATAAATATTTTGATAGGGATCCGTGATTTCAACTGCCTTGTATATGGCTGAATCCAGGGAATGAAAAAATTCCGTCCGTATTATAGCCTCGTAATTGCGTCCAAAATATTGAATAATGAAAGCCAGTAAAAGTACCGGAAAAATCGAAACAACAATAACTCTTTTAATTTTGGATATACGGCGCACGGAAAATAATACAATAATGCCAAGCACGATAAAAATCGGCAAATGAAGACCGGACGTGTTCATCAGGCGGATGTTTTCATAGGTATTAACAGGCATCTCCGGAAACAAGTAAACAAGAATCACCGGAAACGAATAAATAAGAACCGCCGGAAATGAATAAACGAAGGCGGTATGCAGGATGGAATTATATTTGTCTTTATTTTGATATACTTCGGCGATGCCAAACGCGGTAAAAATCAACAAAGGAAGATACGACACATTCATTCGGTTGACATTTGCATAATTATATATTAGGACCAATGGAAACGAACAAAAAAGGGCGGCAAGCAATATGAAGTTAAATATATGTTTTTCATGAAACGCTTTGACGATTCCGAAAACGGTAAAAGGAAGACAGTATATATAAAACAGGGAAGAAGCCGGTATGGCGTTCCACTCCGACCCGTCGAATTGCCCAAGCAGTGGGGAAGCGACGTTAACAATTGCTTCGGAAAAAGAAAACCCGATCTGTTCCGTCATCCGGGGAACATTCATCTGGGGAATTTGAAGACCAAATAGAGTGATATCTCCAAGTTTAAATAAATTTGTCAATATAAATAAGTATATAGGAGTTGCAACAACGGCAAAAACGCCGGCGGCGGCTATACATATTTTTAGAGGAAAAAGTTTTTTTATAAATATATAAATTGCCATGACAAGGAAAAACAATGTTATAACGACATAAGCCGCGCCGTAGGCGTATAATGAAAGACCGAATAAAAAAGCCGCCGGTATCAATAAAATATTTTTACTAATAGACTCAAATAATACCCATATGCCAAGAATAATCATCGCCGGCAGAAGGTTTGATTCAAGCCCCCAACGGCTCATCATCATATGCCAGGGTGAGAACGCAACGAGTGTCATCGCAAGCAGCGCCGTGTTGTAAGATTTAAATTTTTTAACAATAAAGAATACGGCAATTATTGTAAATAACCCAAAAATCAGATTGACGCATCTAACCGAAAAAATATTCAAGTCGAAAAGCCGGATAAAGGGCATTGAAAAATAGGCATAGAGCGCGTTTTGACCGCTGCCCCAGGAAACCATGTGTACAGGCAGGGTATAGCCGTTTCTATCCATTCCGTAATTCATAATCGCCCATGCGTCATAACCAATTGACGCTTCATCCTGATTAAGCCCGCCTGGATGAGTGGAAAATAAAACTATTCGTAAAAAAATCCCTCCGGCCAGTACCAATAAAAATAGAATTACTTTTTTGTTCATCATATTTATGCTTACCAAAGAAACGCTGATTTATGGAGTGCGGGAGTTTGCCCCTGCTTTCATAGCTGCGGCTTGCCGACGCTATCAATAAATTTACGCTGATCACATCGTATTACACGCTTCTACTGGTTGTTGCGTCAACGGTTGACGTCTGATCAGCACGGGAGCAAGCTCCCTGGCCCAAAGCGGCGGCAAGCCGCCGCACTCCATAAAACGAATTACTCTGTGTTTACTTAAAAAACAGTCAATATCGAACCGGTCACCCGGAGCAGCTCTATCTTGCGCAGAAAAAGTTCGTGTTCCGCTTCGAGTTTCGCAAGTTCCTTTTGCCGTACCTGCAGCCGCAAATCCGCCATTTCACGTTCGCCGATGCGCCCGCTTTCAAGCAGGATTTCGCTGGTTCCGACTATTTCCTCCGCTATTTCAAGGTCGATTACGGTGACATCGACCGCGCCCCGCGCGATGCGGACGGCGCTCAATCCCTTTTCAATGTTCAGTTTCAGGTTTGATTTCAAACTGTTCAGGTTAAGCCGTTCAATGGACTGTTCCTCACGGCTTCGCGCTACGCGCGCTTTTGCGCGATTTCCGTCAAAGAGCGGGAATTGCGCCGAAATACCTATAAGATAAGTATTTCGTTCAAATCGCTTGTAATAATCCTCATAGTTGTTAGAGCGGCTCAGCATACCATATGAGCCAATCGCGTCTAATTGTGGATACTGTTCCGCCTTCGCGGCCGCGACCGCGTATTCCTTTGCCAGTATTTTTGCTTCCGCCTGTAGAATTTCCGGGCTTGACGCAGCGGTCTTTTCAAATAGCGCATCTGCTTCCATGTTAAAAATCGGACTTTCCATTGGCGGCGTAATCGTATTTATGGATATCGTATCGTTAAACCTTACAAGTTCCCGCAATTCCGCCTCCGCAACTCTTGCCTGTTCTTTAGCTGTCAAAAGCTGCTGCCTTGCGCCGGCAATTGAGCCTTCCGCTATCTTCACATCTATCGGGCGACCCCGGCCTGTTTCGATGTCGATTTTCGCCCATTCCTGCTGTTTATTTGCTTCGCCAAGGCGGCTTTCGGCAAACACGGCAATTTTTCGCGCTTGATCAAGCCGGTAATAAATAATTGCGGTTCGGGCAGCCAGTTCGTTGCCGGCGATATCGCTACCGATTCGGGCGGCTTTGGCCGATTCACTGGCTTCGCGGATGAGATTTCTGTTTTGTATGTTTAAAACCGGTTGATTTGCATCAATTCTAAAAATCGAAGGGGCACCGCCTTCATTGTTCATTGGGAGGCCCTTATTATAAGCCGCTCCGGATCCTATGACCGCCCGGGGCAGGTTGTAAGAACGGGTTTCCCTAAGCGCTTCCTCGGCTTGTCTTGCCTCGGCGCCGGCGATAAGCGCGTCGGGAGAATGAGCCATAGCCAGACGTATAGCTTCCTCAAGCGTCAGTGTTCGGTTTTCAGCGAACGCCGGATTTGTAAAATGAGAACCAATTATCGACAAAATAAAAAACGCCGTTAATAAACTGATTGGTCTTTTCATAAATAAATATCCCGAGAGAAAAAATAAACCGTCACTCATATCTCAGCGCGTCGACAGGATTCATGCGGGAGGCCCTGAGTGCCGGCAGCATTCCGAACGTCAGGCCGACCAGCAGCGTTACTCCAAAGCCCAGCAAAACGGCGGCAATGGGGATTTGAATCTGCACCGCCGTAGTGAAAAAGCGGATGGAAAACGGCGCGGCTACTCCGAAAAAAATTCCAACCAGGCCGCCGCCGCAGCTTAAAATCAGCGCTTCCACTAGAAATTCCGTCAGCAGTACGCGGCGTTGGGCGCCGACGGCTTTTTTTACGCCGATCTCACGGGTTCGTTCCGTAACGGTTATCAGCATGACGTTCATGATGCTTATGCCGCTTGAAACCAGTGAGATCATCGCGATGACCAGAAGTACGACGGTGAGGCCGAGACTGATTTTATTGGCGGCATCAAGGATGGCGGCCAGATTGTCCACGCGGTATAAGGATTGGTTGCGGTGCCGGCTTATAAGAAGGGATTTGATCGCAGCTGAGACTTCCGGAACTCTCTCCATGCTTTCCGCCGTGACGTAAATAAAATCAAGGAAGTCGAGTGATTTAAAAAAACGCACGACCGAAAGCGGCGCGATGGTGCTGAAATCGACAATTTCAGTCTGACCGAAAGTGTTGACCCGCTCACGAAATACGCCGATAACCTTAAAGCTGATGCCGTAAAGTGTAATGTGGCCGTCGTAAAAAGGATCGCGTTGCAGCTTCCTGTCAAATTCTTCGGTGATCAGACAAACCTTGTTGCGAAACGTCATATCGTCTTCGTCAAGAAAACGGCCGCGTAATACCTGAATATTTCTTACAATTTCATATTCCGGCGAAGTTCCGACCAGCGTAACGGGATGCGTGATTCCATCCATGGTCAACGAAGGATGCACCATGGAAATGGCGGCCGAATTCTTTACGCCGGGAATTTCCCTGCGTATGGCGTCAAGATCGGTGAAATTTATGGCTTCCGATTGAGGGGCACCTTCGTTGCTTATGGAAACAAGGTTGGTACCGACGCCACGTATCTGTTCCAATGTATAATCGCGGCCGCTGATGCCGACCACGACCACAAGCACAAGCGACGCGGTACCGACGACCATGCTCAGCGAAGTCAGTATAGCCCGCCCCCAATTCCGAAACAGCGCCTGTCCCGCGTTACGCAGGATTTCCTGTATTGGAAATTTCATGGTTTGAGTTTTCGCAACCGTGCCGCCCCCGGTCCGTTTCTAAATCACATCAAAAGTTGGGACGTCAACTCCTTATTATTCGGCGCAGTATACAGCAGGCCAGCTTGTACATCAATCGCAACTCAGTGAAAGGGGCGTAAAAAATGAATAAGCCCGGCCACTCTTTTACCGGCAATGATATCAGAAAGAACTTCTGGCCGCTGCGCTCTTTCAGCGGTCTTTGCGACGTCAACTTTCAAGCGCGTCAATGGCTTGAGCAGATTGCCGAAATGCTTGATCTTTGCCGCGGTATATGCTGACTGTTACAAATGCAAAACCTATAATCAATAAAATAGTTTCAGGGGGTTGACGAGTGAATTTTTTCGATTGATCATTAATCCATGTTTTATGACGGTTTTTAACAAGCCGATACAAGAGAAGCGTTTGAATGGAGGAGGGGTTCATTGTGATTAAAAAAATGATGATCTTTACGGTTGTTGCCGCCCTGCTGGTTGTCGTGGTGACGGGCGTAAGTCAGGAAGCCGGGGATAATAAGCCCAGGATGGACAAGCACAAGGATCGCGGTGCAACCTGCGCCGTCTGCCATGGCGATGAAGTCGAACCAAAGGATGCCGCGCCGCCAAAGTCCTGCCTTACATGCAAAAATCATGATTCATGGAAGACCGTCACCGAACGAACCAACAGCGACAAGGGATATAAATTCAACCCTCATCACAATCATATTACCGAAGCCAACGAAGTTGAATGTACGCATTGCCACCAGGAACACAAGGCCGACACCGTTTTCTGCTATAACTGTCACACAGCCATGAAGTTTAAATAACATGATTTTCGATACGCATAGCCACGCATACTGGAGGGGGCTCGAACATCGCGAGGACGAAGTGCGGGCGAATATGTCGGCCGCAGGCGTTTGTGGTTCCATCCAGATAGGCGCGGATATTGAAAGCAGCCGACTTGCGCTGGATGTGGCAACCCGCTGGGGAGCCGATACATGGTGTACGGTTGGAATACATCCGTCGGACTGTCAGGATACTCCCATTGATTCCTGCGAAAAAATCGTGAGAGAACTTGATCGATTGCGGGAGAACCAACGCGACAAGGTGGTTGGAATCGGTGAAACCGGCCTTGATTATTACCACCTGACTCCGGGAAAAGAGGTTCCACAAAAGAAATCTCAATTCGCCTTTTTCGCCGCACAGGCCGCGTGGGCGCGGCGTCTGGATCTGCCACTGGTAATTCATACGCGCGACGCGGCGGCGGACACCGTCCGGGTGATTAAGGAGAACGGCGTCAGGCGCGCCGTAATACACTGTTTCAGTGAAGATGCGTGCTTTGCCGAAGAACTGATGAACTGGTCGGAAGAAATTTATTTTTCGTTTTCGGGTATTCTGACCTATAAAAATGCCCGGGCCATTCAGGACACGGCCGTCTCTCTGCCTCTCGAACGGATATTGGTTGAAACGGATTCGCCTTTTCTGATTCCGGCTGGCGCGCACGGCGAAAACGGCGTAAACGAACCGGCCTTTACACGATATGTAATGGATTTCCTGAAAACGCTTCGCCCCGAATCGCCAGAAATCGTCGAACAAACCGTCTGGGATAACTCCCACGCCTTTTTCAGAATTCCGAGGTAATTGTAAATCTTCTACAGGTTTTGCCAGAAATTCCTTTAAGGAAACACTGATTAATTGCTTGTGCGGGCGAATCGCTTCGTTGCGCGGTGCTCGTAACCTCAACATATTTCTATATATGCTTCGGTTCCTGCGCTCCGTGCGCCTTGCACTTCATCCCGCACAAGCAATTAATCAACGCTTCCTTTAAAGTGTTTTTGAAAAGACGGGCTTGCTTTTCGGCTTTTGCAGATATTTGTCGAAAACCATGCCGATATTTCGAATAAAAATGCGCCCAAGCAAAGTCACGCTGATGCTTTCGGGTGTCAGTTTTACCAATCCGTCGGTGCAAAGGGGGGTAAGGCGCGCAAGTTCATCCGAAAAATACCCGTCGAAATTCACGCCATATTCGGCGGCAAATTCATTTTTATCTAAAACGCAGTGGCAGAGTATTTTGCCTATCACGGCGCGGCGGATGACATCGTCGTCCGTAAGCCGTGTTCCACGCATTATCGACAGACGCCCGCTCCCGATAGCCGCGGAGTATTCGTCAAGGCCGCGATAACTCTGTGCGTAAACGCGATCCACGCCGCTTATCGACGTAACCCCGATTCCAAGAAGATCGGAACCGGCTTTTGTCGTGTAACCCTGAAAATTCCTGTGCAGCGTACGGTTGCGTTGGGCGACGCAAAGTTCGTCATCAGGCCGGGCAAAGTGATCCATGCCGATATAATCGTAGCCCGATTCTGTGAATCGTCCGATGCCCGCGCGGAAGATTTGAAACTTGTCCATGCCTTGAGGAATCCACTTTGTAAGTGCCCCTTGCTGTTTTTTCATCCACGGCACATGCGCATAGCTGAACATGGCGATGCGGTCAGGCCTCATGTCGATGATTTTATCGACGGATTCCACAAAGCTTGTGACTGTCTGATGCGGCAATCCGTAAATCAGATCAACGTTCAGCGAGTCAAAGCCCAGGGTGCGGCAGGCGTCGAAAAGCTCTTTCGTTTCCTCATAAGGCTGTATGCGCCTCACCGTCCGCTGTACTTCCGCATTGAAATCCTGGATACCCATCGAGAGCCGGTTAAAGCCCAGGCGGCGCAAAACTTCAAGGTGCGCAATTGTCGTCGCGCGCGGGTCGATTTCAACGCCTATCTCGGCGTCGTCGGCAAATGCGAAATGATCTTTGGTGAAAGCGAATAATTCTTCAAGCTGAGCAGGCGAAAACCATGTGGGCGTGCCGCCGCCCCAGTGAAATTGTACAACCGGCCGCGACCGGTCAACGCGTGCGGCAATCAGAGAGATTTCTTTTTTCAGTGTTTCGAGATACGGAAGCGCAATATCGTGTTTTTTTTTTATTATTACATTGCAGCCGCAGAAAAGGCAAAGCCGCTTGCAAAACGGCAGGTGCATATAAAGCGACAGCGGCCGGCCGGCTTGGTTGGAGGCTGAAAGCGCGTGTTCATAATCGGCAAAACCGAAAGCGTCGCTCCATTCCGGCGCGGTAGGATAACTAGTATAACGCGGCCCGGGAACGTTGTAGCAATTAAGGAGTTCCTCCGTCAGGGCCAGTTTTTCACCCTGAATTATTATATCAATTTCCATTATCTATATTTAATTACGACCAGGCTGATATCGTCCGTAGGCATGACCGTTGAGCTGTGGTCGGCAAGAATCGCCTTACAGATTTCTTCGGCCGTTCCATCCTTTGAGCGGGAAACGGCTTTTTCAAGCTCATCCTGCGTGTATGGAGCCGCGGGATCAGTAAGGCCGTCGGTGAACAACAGCAGCACGTCGCCCTGCCCCATCAGGTTAAGCTCATTTGTCGTATAAAGTTCCTTGTATCCCAATACCGACGGGAAAAGTTTGATGTCCGCGTCGTCCTTGGTGACCTGAACTCCTATAGGCGGGTAGCTGACAAGCCGATCCGGGCTGATTTCGACGAAATGATCATGTGCGCGTGAAAAAATCAGCGGGGGCGGATGTCCGGCGCTCATGAAACTGAAGCGGCCGGAAATATCGATTTCGCCGTAAATCAGGGTTACGAAATTTGAAGCGTCCGGGCCGCCTGCCAGCTTGCGCAGTGTTCGTGACTTAAAAAAGCGCTTGTTGATCTGTTCAAAAATTCTGTTGGTAAGCTCGCCGTACAGGTCTAGCTCATACAGGATCGATGTATGAAAAATCTGGTGCAGCATCAGGGCGCTTAATGAACCGGCGAATTCGTGGCCGGCCACGTCCGCGACCATTATCCCGCCTTTGTATTTCAGGCTATGCAACTGTTCGGCTATTTCGTGGTGCCCTCGTTCCCAGGCTTGCGCGATGCGTCCGTCAAGATCGTAGCGATCCTGGAAATTAACATATGTAAGAAGATCTCCGCCCGCAATTCCGTTAAGAGGGATACTCTCTCCATATATATCCACGTTTTCAATACGCGGAATCGCCCCCGATTCCGGCGTAAGGCAATCGGACAGGTATTTGGCGCCCAGACGCAGTTCACGATCAAGATTGATTGACATCTTTATTCCACACTTTCTTATGGCAACCTTCGAAAACCCCGGACTCCGCGTTACGCTCCCTCGACAAAATGCTTATTTATATAATGTAAACTACGCTTTTGTCTCGGTCGCAAGCCTCTATTTTGGGGTTTTCGGAGGTTTCCTTATAAACCATATTCCATGACCGCTTCCGTCATAGCGCGTAAATTCTCCGCAGGCCCGTTGTCGATGGAAGCCCCGCCGGTCAAAATAAAACCGCCGCCTTCGCCGCAGACTTCTATCAGCTTGCGGCAATAATCTTTAACTTCTTTCGCCGTACCGGTGCAGAGCAGCGACGCGGGAACATTGCCGGCAATACAGGCGTTGTCGCCGAGGATTTTTTTAGCCTCGAACATATCCGTGCGGTCGAAATGCCACACAACTTTTCCTTTAGGCAGGTCTTTAATGATTTCAAGCCTTGGGGCGTAGCGTCCTTCGGCAAACAGGAACGGCACCAGCCCTTCCTCAATCAGTCCGATGATTACTTTTCTAAAGGAGGGCCAGTAAAATTTTTCATACTGCTTATTGGACATGAAAGTTTCGTCGCCCTTGTGCAGCGCGAAAAATATGAGGGGGTTGCCCGACATGTTCGCTCCGGCGACGCCGACGTCGATATTCATCGGAGTGACTTTTTCAATGGCTGCCAGCAGCTTTTCCGGTTGCCGATACATGTCGAGTATAACTCCCTTTGTTCCGCGCATGGTGTCGGCCAGAATGTCAAACGGCGCGTGCGACTGCCCTCCGAAAAGGGAAGGATAGCCCGCCGCCATCGCTTCCTTACCGAGCTGCATTACCTGTCCCATCCAGCGGGCGTTTTCCTCGCCGTAATCAATGATAGCTTTATAGGCGGCGCGCACAGCCGGGAATATCGCCGGAGTCAGGAACTTGTTTGCCATACCAAGGATAAACTGTGTAGGCTCAAAATCGGCGAACGGAGCGAGCGACCCCAGGCTGCGCGGCAGATAACGGCGCAGACAATAATCGGAAGGGTCGTTAAGCAGAAGATCGTATTCATCCGCCTTCATGTATTCACCTTCCACGAATTGAAGCATCGTAGCGTGATCCGGCAATCCGCCCCCCGGCCATTTCAGATTTTGCGTTCCGATGATTTCCATGGCTTTGGCCGAGGGAACCATCGGCGCAGCGAAGCTGTCGGATTCAAAGTCGTTCAGGAATTTTCGATAGGCGTTGCAGAGCCCTTCGACGTCGCGCATCGCTTCTTTGAGCGTCATTCCCGCGTAATAAACCGGAAAAGTTCCGGCGGGGAGCACTACGGGAACACGGTCGGGTTTTTCCAGATTGAATGCCTTTATGAATCGCCCGACCCGTTCACGGTAGCCTCGCGCAGCTTCAGGGCTTTTGAATTGCAGGCCTTCGGGTTCAAGCCATCTCTGAAATCTTTTTTCTCGTTTCTGTTCCGCAGTCATGGTATCGGACATATTTACAAACCTCCCATCGGATTCACCAAAAAACACTTCATCATAACATGAAAGCACCTGCTTGCGTAAATCCGTGATTCAGTATTTTGTTGCAAGCACCCGCGCCGGCGAGGACGCCGGCGGTCTCATATCACAAGGCTTTGTCGAAAGCGGGCGTGGTTGCGGCTCTCTGCGAAGCACTGCCTTTTGACGTCATCAGAATTATGGTGCGATACTTGTAGCACACATCATATAAAAGCAAAACGGCGGCGGGATTAACTCCCGTCGCCGTTGGAATACTTCATGGAAACGCTGATTTATGGAGCGCGATGACTTGCTTCCACTTTCATAGCGGCGGCAAGCCGCCGCACTCCATAAACGGCTGTTACCGCCATGCGTCTATCGAAACCGATTGACCTACGGCCAGGCCGCCTATCATCCAGTAGTTGTTGTTGGTTGCGCCGGTTACGACGACGTTAAAATTACTCGCGGCTGGCTTAGGTTTCGCGGCACCGGCTTTAGGAGCGGCGTCACCTTTCGGTTTGGCAACGGCGTCACCTTTCGACTTGGCGGCGCCGCCGCCTTCGAAGCCGGATCCCATGCTGCCCTGCTTGGCGCTCGGACTGGGCTGTGTTACAAATGTCACGAGTTTTTCCATCGTGTCATAGCCTTCGTCGCGAACCTGGCTGGCGACAGGCGGGCTCAGAATCGCGAACGTTCCGAACAACGAGGGGTTCTGCAGCCTGTATATGTCCTGAATATTCTTCGAATAGCTAGGCGTTGCGGACCAGTCGGTTATGGCCCAGTTTCTCGCGGAGAGAACACCCCAACCGCTCGCCATGGTGACGACGTTTTCATCCTTTTTGAATCCGCGACGTACCGAAAACGGCTCCCAGGGCGAACCTTCTTCGTTTTCCGCAACGACAATGTTGATCAGGTTCGAAGGGTTGCCTACGGTACCCATGTAGGTCGTTCCGACTTTACCGCAATTTCCGCCGTTGATGGAAAGAAGGCTCCAGGCTCTTCCGATGGTCGTATTGGCGTGGGCGTAAGGCCCTACCGCGCCGACATCGTAATTAAGCCCGATTTCATCGCGAATCTTGCCGTTGATGATGACGGCTCCGTGGAATCCGTTATCTGAAATGTTAACGGCGGTGGCTCCCGTCGAACCAATCGCCAGAATCACCGGGAAGTATTCCGGTTTCGCGCCGGCCATAACTGCGGCGATGGCGGCGTGCCTGACTGTATATGTCCAGGTTTCTCCGGCTACGGATCCGGGATTCATGCGGCCGAGGATCTCGTCAGGGGCGTGGCTGGTCTGAGCCAACATTTCATTAACACGTGCTTCCGTGGGCAGAACAACCGGCAGAAAATCGGTATACCTTTTGTCAAGGAACAATTTGTGGAGATTATCTTCTGTGTCGGTATAAGTGGCCGGACCTACGTCCATTTTCTTTTCAGCCATATCCCTTTCGGCTGCGGTCAGCGGTTCCGTCAGCTTGGCGATCATTTCACGCATCATCGGTTGTCCCGTATGCGCATTGACGCCTTCAACGATCCGTGTTTTGATCTGGTCTTTCGACAGACCCCAAACATGACCGCGTAAAAACTGAATTCGTATGCCAGGCATACCTTGGGTAAAGGCAAGCTGTTCCGCCTGCGGTTTAAAATCGGGGATAAGGAATCCCGATGCGGGAATTCTAAAGCGTGATTCTACTTCAATGCTGAGGCGAACCGCCTCAGGTGCGCAAACGCTTCAATGGCCGAGCCCAAAGAGAACGGCGTTGGCGTTTTTTTCAATGTCTTCCCAGAGAGCCTGAGACAGTTGACCCATGCCCTGAGCCCGTTTAATTTCAACTTTGGTCTTGGGCATATTGGTTGCGAACCAGTCTCTTACGACTTCCATAAATTCGCCGCTATTAGGGAACCCGGTGTTTACCAGAAAAATGGTTTTGCCGTCCAGCGTATCCAGACGTGGCGCCATAGCCTTCATCTGGATCGGCGGCGGCGTACCCATTGGGTTATATACGGTAATTCTGCCGCCCTGCGCATAAGCCTGTGTGACCGCGATACCGCAGACAAGACCGACGCACAAAGCCGCAACTACTGCTATACGCAATTTCATGCTAATCCTCCATTTTGTTAAAGTAAGTTTTGAGACCATTTAATTATTATATCACAATCAGCATAAATTCATGGTTCTATAAAATAAAAAAAACGGCGGCGGGATATTATCCCGCCGCCGTTAAAACGCTTTAAAAAGCATTTTCTATAAGGTTTATTGAATTACCGCCAAGCGTCGATCGAAATTGATTGACCCGGACGCATGCCGCCTATCATCCAGTAGTTGTTGTTGGTTGCGCCGGTTACAACGACGCTGAAACCGGTCATCATTCCCATCATTCCTCCGGCTTTCGGCTTGGCAGCACCTGCTCCAGGTTTAGCTGCGCCGGCATCAGGTTTGGCCGCAGGTTTGCCGGCAGGTTTGCCGGCAGGCTTGGCCGCGCCGGGACCAGGGCCACCGGGACCACCAAATGGCGATGGAGCGTTAGGATCGGGAGCGGTCACATACTCCGTCAATTTATCTATAGTGTCATAGCCGGCATCATAAACAAACCGGGCAATCGGCGGACTCAGAACCGCGGTAGTTCCAAACATGGTATCCTGTTGCCGATAGATACTCTGTATTGCCAGCGCATAATCCGGGGTTGAATTCCATACCATGGCCTTCCAGTTTTTCGCGGAAAGAATTCCCCATCCGCTAAACAGGGTAATGACATTTTCATCCTTCTTGAACCCGCGCCGTACCGAAAGCGGTTCCCAGGGCGAAAGTTCTTCGTTCTCGGCCATGATGATGTTGATCAGATTCATGGGATTTCCTACCGTACCCATGTAGGTGGTTCCGACTTTACCGCAGTTTCCGCCGTTGATGGATAGAAGACTCCAGGCTCTCCCGATGGTTGTATTGGCTTGAGCGTAAGGCCCCACCGCGCCGATGTCGTAATTAAGCCCGATTTCGTCGCGTATTTTTCCGTTGATGACGGCGGCGGACATGAAACCGTTATCTGAAATATTCACGGCAGTGGATCCGGTCGAACCCAGTGCAAGAATAATCGGGAAGTATTCCGGTTTCGCGCCGGCCATAACCGCGGCGATGGCGGCATGTCTGACCGTATATGTCCATGTTTCTCCCGCAACCGAACCGGGATTCATGCGGCCAAGGATCTCGTCAGGATCGTGGCTGGTCTGCGCCAGCATGGCGTTAACCTTTTCCACGGTCGGCAGGGTAATAGGCAGAAAATCCGTATACCTTTTGTCAAGAAACAGCTTGTGGAGGTTTTCTTCAGTATCGGTGTAGGTTGCAGGCCCCACGTCCATCTTCTGCTCACGCATGTCTTTTTCCTCGGCGGTTAACGACGAGGTCAGTTTTGCCAATACTTCCTGCATGAGTGGTCTTCCGGTAATAGCGTTATTTCCTTCGATGATACGTGTTCTGATCTGTTCTTTCGTCAGTCCCCAAACCGTGCCGCGTAAATATTGAACACGGAAGTTAGGCATGCCATGGGTAAGGGCGACAAATTCAGCCTGCTCCTTAAAATCCGGTAGAAGGAAAGGAACCGCCGGTTTTCCAAGTTCTGATTCGATATCAATGCTGTGGCGAACCGCCTCAGGCGCGCAAACACTTCAATGCCCAAGGCCGAAGAAAACGGCGTCGGCTTTTTCTTTAATCTGTTCCTTGATATTTGCGGCCAAAGGATACGACATACCCGTATTTACGCGCACCGTGTTGACCTTGGGGTGATTCGCCTTGAACCATTCCATCATGACGTCCATGAATTCCGGACTGTTGGGGAATCCGGTACTTACAAGGAAAATGGTCTTGCCGTCCCATGCGTCCAGACGAGGCGCTCTATTCTTTAACTTAATCGGCGGCGGCACACCCATTGGATTTAATACGGTAACTTTTGCCGCCTGCGCGTAGCCCTGTGTGACCGTGATACCGCAGACAAGGCCGATGCATAAAGCCGCAACTACTGCCATACGTAATTTCATGCTAATCCTCCATTTTAGAAACGCTGAATAAATGGCCGTGCGGGCGAATCACTACGTTGCGCGGCGCGCTTCATATCCCGCACAATCATTCATTCAGTGTTTCCTTTTATTATTAATGTTTAATCTTTTCCATAAATATTTTTTGGTCTTGTACCAGATTTGGATTGCGATCGGATGTATGGCATTTTGCGCATACATCAACCGTCGGTTTCGGCGTCGGAATCTTCTGCATTGAAGCCAGGTGATCCTTAGCGTCGCCGTGGCACGCTTCGCACTGGACGTGTACCAGCGACATGGGCTGATCCTTCATATTAAAGCCGCCCGTCTGTTCAAAACGAACCGTATGACAGGCAAGACAGGTGGGATCGTAATTTTTCGCCTTATTGAACAGCGTAGTGTAAGCTTTGGCGTGATCCGTGGTTTTCCACTTCGTCAGGTGGTTCGGGTGGCATGTGCCGCATTTTTCGTTTTGCAGTACGGCATTGGCCGCCGGATTGACGCCCGCTTCACCGTCGCCGCTGTACATGTCGAAAACCTTGTCGTTATAGGCGGAGATCAGGGCTTTAATTTTAGCGTCATCCTCAATTTCTTCACCGAGTGGAACAAGGTCGTGCGTAGTCGATTTGTCGGCCAGGTCTGCTTCAAGCATCCCAAGATACTGCCCCTTTTCTCCGGCGCGGACAATCAGTGTTTTGTCGTCAACAACAATAGGATCCTCGGTTCTCTGTTTGTCATGACCACCGACTACAACATCTATTCCGCTGACCCTGCGGGCGATAACGTAGTCCCGGTTAGCCTGTTGATGGGTTATAGCTACAATGTAATCGACTTTGCCCTTGAGTTCCTCGACAACGGACGTTGCGGCTGCAACAGCATCGGCAACCGACGCTTCACCGTTGGTAATTTCTTTGACTTTGTTTGGAATATCGCCGGTGTCGCCGATTAGGCCGAGAATACCGACGTTTTTACCTGCTACATTACGAATAGTATAGCGCGGGAATATTGCCGCTCCGCCGGCGTCAACAATATTTGCCGAGATAAATGGAAAATCGGTTTTCCTGGCCAGATCTTTTAGGTAGCCGATTCCCAGAGCCAGGTCGAATTCACCTATGTTGACGGCGTCAATGCCGATGACTTTATAAAGCTCCACCATATGTTCCGCTTTCATTCTCGCGGATTGTTCAATGGCGGCGGGAATTACTTCGTCTTCGTTAAGCAGATCGCCGGAATCCACGATGATGATTCCGGGATGGGTTTTACGGTATTGGTCAAGGTAAGTAGCTTTTTTGTACAGCCCGCCGAGCTGTTCGCCCGTCTCCGCTCAACCACACGGCTCGGTATAACCGAGCAGATTGCCGCTATAAACTATGGTAAATTTTGTGCTGTCGGCTGCGCGTGAACCGTCCGGAGAAACCACCAACGAAACAAGCAGCGCGGCGCCGAGAAACAAAAGCAGAAAAACAGATGTTTTTTTCATTAAACCTCCCGAGGTTATGTTCCAGAAAACAGCAGGAATACTCTTTATAATACGTCTTCAAACGCACAGATGTATCACAGCGCTGAAGCAATTGCAATTTTATTTGCGGCTTCGGTTTAAAAGGTTTTACAATAGCTTTTTGGGGAGTGCGGCGGCTTGCTCCCGTGCTGCCATTCAGAAATAGCGGACGCGACAAGCTCAGGAGGTTTGTAGCGTGATGTGTTTCTCGTAACTTTGTTTATTACGGCGGCAAGCCGCCACATTGAAAGCGGGAGCAGTCTCCCGCACTCCATAAATCATATGAAAAAACTGACGATTGTATTATCGGGTGCTTTGTTTTTATACGTCTGTGCGGCAGCGCAGACTTCTCCGCCGGGCGCCCCCCAGGCAAATACCAAACTGGAATCCGGGCCTGTAATCGAAATGGTATTTGTGAAGGGCGGGACGTTCATTATGGGATGTACACAGGAACAGGGAAGCGATTGTGAGGATAACGAGAATCCGGCGCATCCGGTGACGTTAAACGATTTTTACATCGGCAGGTACGAGGTAACACAGAAACAGTGGCGCGAGATCATGGGAACGGACATACGCCGGCAACGGGATAGTATAAATGAACAGTTCCCACTGTATGGTCTCGGCGACAACTACCCCATGTATTACGTCAGTTGGTATGAGGCTCAGGATTTCATCGAAAAATTAAACGAAAAAACTGGTAAAAATTATCGTCTGCCGACGGAAGCGGAGTGGGAGTACGCAGCCAGGGGAGGCGGTCAAAGTCGTGGATACAAGTACAGCGGAAGCAATACATTGGAAGAAGTTGCCTGGTATCACGAAAACAGCGGTGAAAGCGGCGGAAAATCCAATCCCGTAACGCATCCCGTGGGAACAAAAAAAGCGAACGAACTGGACATTTATGACATGAACGGAAACGTATGGGAATGGGTATCCGACATGTATGGAGATTACAGCCGCGAACCGCAAAATAATCCCGGAGGCCCGGGTACGGGATGGCTCTATGTGCTTCGCGGCGGGAGTTGGCTCTACAACGCCAGACTGGAAAGGGTGTCGCTTCGCGGCAGCAGCGCCGCCAACGGCTGCGGCGGACACATAGGCTTCCGGCTGGCCCTCGGTAAATAATTTTGGATTTAGGATTGATCGAACTGACTCCCAACCAATCCTAAATCCAAAATCCAAAATTTTATTTCCTTGCCGCCTTGATTCGTTCCGGCGTCAGCGGCATCTGAAAGACGCGCGCTCCTACCAGGTCGAAAAGGGCGTTCGCCACCGCGCCGCCAACAGGACATATTGCCGGTTCGCCGCCGCCCTTGGGTTCGAGCTCGTCATTTTTAATTGGAAACGCTTCGATTTTCGGCATCATGGAAAAACGCGGCATCCTGTAGTTATGGAAATTCGTGGTGAGTATTCGCCCTCCCCTGAACTGAAGATCCTCGGTTAGCGTATAACCCAGGCCCATCATGATGCACCCTTCCATCTGTATTATCGCTCCCTCACGATGAACGACTATGCCCATGTCCTGCGCGGCGACAATTCGCTTTACTACAATGCCGCCCTGGGCGTTAAGCTCTATCTCCGCAATTTCGGCGACATAGCTTTCGGCGTCAATGCCGACGGCGATGCCGATGCCGCGGCCGCTCGGCGCGGGCGCGGGTTTGTAGCCGAAGCGCTCCGCCGCGGCTTCAAGTACGACACGCGCGCGCTTGTCGGACGTGTTTTTAAGACGGAATTCCAGTGGATCCATTTTAATTTTCGCCGCCATAATATCAAGATGACATTCACGAGCAAAAACGTTGAGGTTGGCCCCCGGCGCACGCCAGGAGCCGGTCTGGAACGGATGCGCGCTCGGGCCGCCGCCGTAAGGACCTCCGTAAACACGCTGCACCTTGTTTGGAGGATCGTAAAACATCTCGGCGCTTCTGTTGCCCGAATAATAAATGTCGGCAGCCCAAAGCGAAAGTTTGCCGTTTGCGTCAACGCCCGATTTGATTTTTACGATGGCCGCGGGGCGAAAAGGATCCAGAAAAAACGCTTCCTCGCGGGTGTAAGCGACAAGAACCGGTTTGCCCGTAGCCTTGGCAAGGCGCGCAGCTTCGGCCCCCTGTCCACCCGAACTTTTGCCGCCGAAACCGCCGCCTACATAAGGCGTAATTACGCGAACGCTATCCGCCGGCATTTTCAACGCGCCGGCGATCGAGGTCTGATCCATAAACGGCGTCTGCGTAGAAATGTGAAGGTTAATCTTGTCGCCTTCAAGCCAGGCCACCGCAGCAGGCGGCTCAATCTGCGCATGGGCGCCGTAGCCGTTGAGCCAGGTGTGTTCAAAAATTTCCGTGGACGCCTTTACGCCTGCGGCTTCGTCGCCGGCGGTTTCCTGCGCCGTAGTTTGGGGCTTCGTCGCTCTTTCAAGCAGATGGTCGAAGATGCTGTTTTCATCGACGGTTCCCTCGGTAATATCGTATTCCGCCTTTATTTTCGCGTGGGCAGCTTCGGCCTGTTCAATATCTTCGTGCAGTACGGCGATAAGATCGGCTTCTTTGACCACGACCACGCCCGCCATTATCTCGGCTGCCGATGTGTCGGCGCTCTTAAGCTTCGCGCCATGTACCGGAGGACGCAACACTTTTGCGTGAAGCCGGCCGGAGAAGTGGTAATCCGCCGTGAATTTCGCTTCGCCGGTGACTTTGGCACGGACGTCATAGCGCGCCGGGGATTTGCCCATGATGGTAAATTCCGAAGGTTTGCGTATGACGGCTTTGCCTTCCAGCTTTCGGGTGATTTTTTGACCCGCGGTCAACTGGGCGAACGTAACCCTCTTGCTCTTGTCCGAAGCGGCGAAAATCGCGCCGTTTTCCACTGAAAGCTGCGCCTGGGAAACGCCCAGTTTTTCCACCGCCATTTCAAGCAGGATCGTTCGTGCTTCGGCGGCGGCGTTGCGCAAAGACGCGCCGTAAATACGGATGGACATGGATCCGAAAGTCCCCATATCCCACGGACAAAGGGCCGTATCACCCATAACCATCTTTATCGATTCCATGCCGACGCCGAGTTCCTCGGCGGCCATCTGCGCCAGGGCCGTGGTGTTTCCCTGGCCCTGTTCTATCTTGCCGGAAAAAACGGTGATTTTGCCGTCCTCGCCGATATGGAGATAGGAGTTAATATCAGGCGGAGGCCCCCCAAAACCGAAACCGCCGAAGCCACCACCGGCTGGTTTACCTTCGGGCTTTCCCTTGGGTTCCTGGGCGAAGGCGTTCGCGGAAAACATAACGACGATACCGCCGCCGAGCGACTGAATAAAGCCGCGCCGCGACAGGGCGGAAGAATCCGGAGTTTCTGAAATTTTATTTTTCATGTGCATTATCCTTTCCGTCCCGCGACGCTCTCGATCGCTTCGACGATGCGCGTATGGGCGCTGCAGCGGCAGATGTTGTTTTCCATGCCCGTGATAATCTGTTCACGTGTTATTTTCGGATTTTTCTGCAGAAGAACATAGGCGTTCATAATCATGCCGGGAGTGCAGAATCCGCACTGAACCGCATTGTGGTCAGCGAAAGCCTGCTGAATCGGATGCAGTTTATCCCCTTGCGCAAGTCCTTCAATGGTGAGCACTTCCTTGCCCTTAACTTCGCTCACGGACGTGCGGCAGGAGCGGACGGCTTCGTTGTTTACAACGACGACGCACGCGCCGCAAACACCCATGCCGCAACCGTACTTGGTTCCCGTAAGTCCGAAATCGGCGCGCAGAACCCACAGAAGTTTGCGATCACCCTCAGTATTCAGCGTAACGTCCTTGCCATTAAGCTTAAAGTTTATCGTTTCCGTCATATTTATTTTCCTTATTATCTTCCTTGGTATTTTCCAACAAATCAAACAGGTATGCCCGCTTCGCAGGGCGTTCCGGTCTGGCAGAATCCGCAGCCGTAACCATCTATATTGTAAACTTCTTTCGCGTACTTCGTCGTCACCGCCAGTTGTTTATTACAGGCCATCTTGTCATGCCCGGCGGCGGTAACCGCCTTTCCGGCGCAACGCGCAATGCACGCTCCGCACGCGCCTTTTGCGTAATGGAGGCAATAGGCGTGATGGTCGGTGTATGGACGCGGCGTCGCCGTTGCGGGCATCTTCGCGACGACCGCTCCGACACGCATTGCCTTTCCTTTGGGCGTGATAAGCGCGTCGCAAAGGCCGAAGGTTCCAAGTCCGGCGGCATAAGCAGCGTGCCGTTCAGACCAGGTTGACGCAAGCACGTATTCTTTCGACTGCACCATCCTGTATTCTTTGACAAGCACAGGAGCTACGGCCGGGTAGCCCGCTTTTGTAAGCAGTTCAGCGGTATGGCTTCGTAAATCTTCGTTGAATAGCTCCCCGAATATTCGCGCGCGCACCCAAGCTTCGGCGGGATTTTGCGTTTCCTTGCGCAATGATGACCGGACGAGCTCGCTCGCCGGCAGTATATACGCGATAACGGTCAGTTCTTCCGGTGTTGCCGGCGTATCCGGATAAGCGATTTTGAAGATTTCCAACGGCGTCCAGTGAAACTCGCCGACTTTTTCCTTATATAGATTAAAAATCGGGTCGGCGCCCGAGGCGAAGCCTACAAGCGGCTCAGCCCAGGCTTTTTCCATAGCCCATTTTTTTTCATCATTTTCATCGCCTTTATTGGTATTTGCGTCACCCCTTCTTTTCAGCGAATTGCCGGGAGATGTCATCACATACTCCTTGATGGCATTCGCTATCCATTCGGACGGAGGGGCGTTGTTAGGGGTTTGCGCGAAAACTTCCGGCATCCTGCCTGCGACTCCGGCAATGCCTGCGATGGCGGCGCCGCACACGGAAGTTTTAAGAAAACTTCTTCTGTTGAGTTCTTCATTATTAATATTTTTCATATTTTTGTAGTACTCCATTTCCCCGTCCATTCGAGAGCGCCGGTACATTCCAGCCTGTCAACTAGATACGACGGATAAACATTTGAATTCGCAAGCGCGGGATGTGCGCACAGCAGATATTCGATCTCAGGCATGGAACGTTCCTTACCGCAAAATTCAAGGATCATTCGGTAAATATCCACGAATGCCGGTTCTTCCTCAAAAAGCCTCCGCAACCGTTCCGCCGGATCGCGGCCCGCTATGGCTTCAAGGCCGGCTTCCGTAGTCAGCCACCGCGTCACTTTTGAATTTTCTTCAATATGTCCGGCGACGGCCCCGACCTCAACCATCCATGCCAGCAACATTTTCGGAGTATGCGCTGCCGTCCGAATCCCGGGAAAACACATCAATTCTTCATGGATTTCATCGGTGGATCGGGATTCGAAACAGAACGCCAGAAGGCGCGGCAAAATCAGCCGATAGGCGGGTTCAGCGTTTATTCTCTTTAGAATTTTTTCCGGCGTGGCATCTTCACCCGTAACAGGTTCCGACAAAATCTCAGTCGCAGCCAACCCGGTTTCCCTGTACCCGCCTTTATTTTCCGGTTCCGGCGTTTTAATACCGAGGCTCCTGCGGAATAAATTTCTGCGTGAAATCTGTTCGTTAGAAGCCATTCTTTTACTTTGTCATTTCAATACGACCGTCAAATTTTCCGCCGCTTGCCATCACTAATCGCTTCGTTATGATTTGACCGGTCACGTACCCTTTTTCACGAATCTCCACAACATCTTCAGCGCGAAGCGTTCCCTTCGCCTTACCGACGACTATTATTTTATCGGCAAAGACTTCTCCTTCAACCGACGCCGTTTCGCTCAGAATCACTTCATCGGCCCTGACCGCACCTTCAACAACTCCGTCCAGCCGCAAAATTCCGTCGGAACGCAAATCGCCTTTCATTTCAGATGAAGCACTAAGAAAGGATTTCAATTTTTCCATATCGGTTCTTAACTTCCTTCTCCTACAAGGTATGGCGCGGGGTTCACGTTTTTACCGTTTTTCCAGACCTCGTAATGAACATGTGGCCCCGTAGTCCGGCCGGTCGAACCGACATATCCGACGAGGTCACCCCTGCGGACTTGTTGCCCCACCTTGACGGCATTGCTTTTGTTGTGCGCGTAGAATGTTGAAAAACCGAGGCCGTGTTCAAGCACAACCACATATCCGCTGTCCGTAGTCCAGCCTGAGTGGCTGACAATGCCGTCCGCGGTTGCCAGAATTTTAGTTCCCTGATTACACGCCAGATCTACGCCTGAATGAAACTTCCTGCCTCCGCCGTTAACAGGATCCTCTCGCCACCCATAAGTTGAAGTCAGTCTGTAGCCGGAAACCGGATATCCTCTAGGCGTTGATACATACACATCTTTCTGCAACTGCAGGTAATTTTTTGTTTCCGCCACTTCCTGGCGGGCCTTCCACAGTTCTGCAATAAGATCGGGCAGATCCAGAGAACCGGTGAATTCCATGTCGGCAGTCGCCTCCAGAACTTCCTCCTTTGAATCCAGCTTGAACAACTGTGTAAACTCGTTGCCCGCCACTTTTAACTCCTGAAGGGTATCGGCTACCTGTGAGAATTGATCTTCATAATACTGTACATCCGCTGACAGGTGGCGGTTCTGGGCGCGATAGCTGATGCCTTTAACGGTCATATTCGTCAGGTAACCGGTGCCGACACATGCCAGCAGAACCAAGGCAATCAGAAACACTCCGGGAATCTTGATATTAAGCGTCCGGACATGGTTGTGCGGAATCACCATGACGGTGACCGACGCAAACGCCTTTTTTAGAATCCAGCGTATTTTCCTCGCCGCGGAGCCTGAAAGTTTGACATTTTCCGCCATAGTCACATTTTCCCTGTTTTCATTACTCCAATACTTTTCGTATGCGTTCCAGCGCCTCTTCAACCTTTTCGTATTGATTAAAAGCGCTGATTCTTATATAGCCCGCACCGCATGAACCGAAACCGGCGCCAGGCGTCGTAACTACGGCAGCGCCGTCGAGGAGGCGATCAAAGAATGCCCATGAATCATCGTTCACCTGAATCCATATATACGGTGAATTATCGCCGCCGACGCAAAAAAATCCAAGCCTTGAAACCGTTTCACGAATTTTTCGTGCGTTTTTCAGATAATAATCCGTCAACTCGCGCACCTGGCGCTTTCCTTCCTCCGTATAAATCGCCGCGGCGGCGCGCTGCACCGGGTAGGAAACGCCGTTGAACTTCGTCGTGTGCCGCCGATTCCAGAGCAGATACAGCGGCGTCGGATGTCCGGTCTCGTCGTAAACCATGCATGTTTTCGGAATCACTGTAAACGCACAGCGCGTTCCGGTAAAACCGGCCGTCTTTGAAAAACTTCTGAATTCAACAGCAACATCTCGCGCGCCTTCTATTTCAAAAATTGAATGTGGAATTTCGGGATTGCGGATGAATGCTTCATACGCTGCGTCAAAAAGAATCAGCGCCCTGTTTTCGCGCGCATAGGCGACCCATTCGGAAAGCTGCGCCCGCGTCGCCGTGGCACCCGTGGGATTGTTCGGAAAGCAGAGGTAAATAACGTCAACTGGACGATCGGGAAGCGCGGGGACGTAGTTATTCTCCCGAACCGACGGCAGATAGACCAGGCCGTCATAACGCCCGTCCACAAACGTGCCGGTTCGCCCGGCCATAACGTTTGTATCGACGTAAACCGGATAGACGGGATCCGGAACGGCGATTATCGCGTCGGCTGCAAAAAGCTCCTGGAAATTGCCGGTATCGCACTTGGCTCCGTCGCTGACGAAAATCTCGTCCGGCGAAATATCCGCTCCACCGGCACGGTAGTCGTTTTCCGCAATCGCCTCGCGTAAAAAGTCATAGCCCTGTTCAGGACCGTAACCGCGAAAGCCCTTCTCCGTGGCCATTTCATCAATCGCCCCGTGAAGAGCTTCAATGCAGGCCGGAGGCAGAGGTTGTGTCACATCTCCTATGCCGAGACGTATAACGTTTCTATCGGGATTCGCGTCATGAAATTTTTTGATACGATGCGCTATATCCGAAAAAAGATAGGATGATTGCAATTTACCATAGTGCGGATTAATCCGAACCATTTTACCGTCCCCAGTTTATAAGACTCCGGCCCAACGTGCATATGAACAGTTATCGGTCAACGCTTTCCTCGCTCCAACTAAGATGCAAAAGGACACCAAATATCGATTATAAATACTTTTGCGGTGTCGAATCAATTATAAATTACTAATTACCGGATATGGAGTGTGGTGGCTTGCCGCCGCTATCCATATCCGCTATTTACCTATAAGCTGAACTGAAAAATCTAATTTATTGAGATGGTTGTCATGGTTTAATCTAGTGCGGCGGCAAGCCACCGCTTTTAAAGCGGGAGCAATCTCCCGCACTCAAAAATTGACTTCCACCCTAAGCCGGAGGCGAGACTGAACAACGCGAAGCTATGTATTTTTCCATCATATCGATAAAGTCGGAAATAATGGTTTCGCCGCGCAGTACCGCCGCCGGTTTTCCATCAACATATACGGGCGCTTTTGGATCCTCGCCGTTTCCCGGAAGGGATATACCCAGGTCGGCGTGCTTGGATTCTCCGGGGCCGTTCACAACGCATCCCATAACGGCTATGGTCAGATTTTCAATGCCAGGATACCGCTTGCTCCAGACAGGCATATTTTCACGAATATGCGCCTCGATCCGCGCGGCCATTTCCTGAAAAAACGTGGAAGAAGTTCGTCCGCAGCCGGGACAGGCCGATACTCGCGGCTCGAATTTCCGGATGTCGAGCGCCTGCAAAATCTGACGCGCGACAATCACTTCTTCGGTACGGTCGCCGCCGGGGGGAGGTGTAAGAGAAACACGAATAGTGTCGCCGATACCTTCCTCCAAAAGCACCGCGATGGCAGAGGAGGAAGCGACAACGCCTTTTGTCCCCATACCGGCTTCGGTCAACCCCAGATGAAAGGCGTAATCGCAGCGCGTGGCCAGATTCCTGTAGGCGGCGACAAGATCGTGTACTCTGGAGAGCTTGGCGCTGAGAATGATACGGTTTTTCGGCAACCCGTAACTTTCCGCAGCTTCGGCGGATTCAAGCGCGCTCCGGTTCATGGCCTCGATCATTACTTCATGCATGGGAAGCGACTGCGGCGCACGGGAATTTTCATCAATCATGTGCGCCAGCAATTTCTGGTCGAGCGAACCCCAGTTGACGCCTATGCGCACCGGTTTGTCATGCTCAATGGCCGCCTGAATGATACGTCGGAAATTGCCGTCATGTTTTTCCCCCGCGCCGACATTGCCGGGATTAATACGATATTTATCAAGTGCGTACGCGCACTCGGGATATTCAGCCAGCAGTTTATGGCCGTTGTAATGAAAATCGCCGATAACCGGAACGGGGCCGCGTATGTCGGCGACGCGCTTCACTATTTCTGGAACGGCCAGCGCCGCCGCCGGAGTGTTGACAGTAATACGCACAAGTTCCGAACCCGCGTCTGCCAGCGCCGCAATCTGCCGGGCGGTCGCTTCGACGTCCTCGGTATTCGTATTGGTCATCGACTGAACTGCGATCGGAGCGTTGCCTCCCACACGTACGCCGCCTACGTTGACTTCCACCGATTTCCGTCTATTAATAATTCCCATTTTTTAGAATATGTACATCACGCCGAAATGGACGCGGCTGTTATGCATATCCCTGGTAACGGCATAATCGGTGCGTGTGCGCGAATACTCAAAACCAAGCGACACCTTGTCCGTCAGGTAGTAAAAAATATTGGCAAATAAACGGCCGTTGAAAGTTCGGGCGTCGCCGGAAAGATCGGCGTCGTCCGGATCATCTACACCGAAACCCACGCCTGTTTTAATTGCCTTGACGGGTGACCATACGCCCTGCAGCCAACCGCCGCGCGCAGAAATTTCCTTTCCGTCAACGGCGTTAATTCCCTGTGCGACACCTCCGAGGTAATTGTCCACATTTTCACCCACCCAGCCTTCGCCCAAAATCTCGAAGCGTTCGCTTAAAGGAAGCTGCATTCCGCCATGCAGGAAACGGCTGCGATAGATTCCGGGATGCGCCGCGTTTTCGCCCAATTTCTCGCGCCCGTACGCGCCGGAAATCGTGAAGATACTTTGGCGGCTCGATAAAAGCCGTGTCTTTAAAACCAGGCTGCCATGAACGTTCGGAGTGGCCGAAGCGTTTTCGTCCGGCTGGCCGTCGCCGTCGAGATCGCTGCCGTTGCGTCCGTGCTGAAGCGCGATTTTGGCGGTCAGTGTGGTTTGTTCTCCAAACCGGGTTTCCTTCGTCAGCCGCGCCTGTGGATGCCGCCCGTATGTATGCCCCATATAAGCGAGTATGCTCGCGTCGACCGTGCTTGGGTGGAAATTGACGTAAGTATCCCAATCCTGCCCAAAGCGAAGTGACCAGCCGCCGCCCATAGCAATATCGACATACGCGAGACGCAGCCGCATCGAGTATTTGTTCGGCGACATGTCATCGCAGAAATCGCCTTCAATTCGGCCTGTCGCTTTCCGGCCATTGCTTTCCGGCGCAATAATGTTGATCCCGAAACGTGTCCCGCGCGCGCTGACGTTCAGCTCTTTTTTCCCCGCGCCGATGGAATACTCCGGGCGTATCATAAACATCAGATCGCCATAGTCCGTGCGCGTCGTATCATACGCGGCGTCCACCTGCACCCATCCGTAGGGTTTAAACTGGACGCCTCCGGCGTCCTGCGCCTTTAACGCTGAAAGGCACGGGCCGAAAAAGGTGAATCCACAAGCGGCAAGAATTATCGTCAATGACTGTATTTTTAGAAACATAAATTCCTTTCAAGTTCACAAACCTACAATTATAACAACGAACCGCATAGAATGAAATATACCCAATTTGATATACCGCATTATTCATGCATGCAATTTCATTTTATGCAGCTCGTTGGTGTATATTTCTTTTTATCGCAGGAGGGTTAACCCTGAGTGCACATTTTAAACTTACCCCGCTCTACAAAACTATTATCGTCGCCATTCTGTTTGCGGCTCTGTTGGTTTTATTTTTTATCCTGCGTAAGCAATTAATCAGCGCTTCCCTAACCATATCCGCCCCGGATTTATAAAACAATCAAAACCAAGAGTTGCAAAACCTCGAACTCAGGCGACGTATCTACTTTTGCAGTAAAGTTCTTCAAGCGATTCGGCGATTTTCGCTGGATTGGTCAGCGGCGTACCGCCTTCATGCACCGCGTAATCGAGCTGTGCCGACTTTTTGAATTTCTCAAGTTTTGGAAGCTTCGTCTTGTTGGTCGTTTCAATATGCCTGCCGTCATTATCGACGAGGATAACTTTAGGCAGGAATACGCCCGGCCTGCCGATGAAATCATCCATGATTTTCACCGCCTTTGCGTACTCGTCCGGGGACGATCTGCCGAGGGCTTCATAACAGTATATTTCCCTGTCGTCCCATGTGTTTACCGTGGCAAAGCTTTCCGAGATTCTCGCTTCTATATCAGTTTCCGTATTCAGTGTGTCGTGTCCGGAAGGAGTAAGCATGACTTTTCCGCCGCCGCCCTCAATATTGGCGGCGTAGCGCGGCAGTACGACGCCGGCAAGCCAGCCCTGCAGGTGCTTCATGTAAATTTTGCCTATCTGGATCGGCGTTATGAAATGCACGATTCCCTTTTCCTTATGGCATTGCAGCAGATAATATGGATGCACTCCTATCCAGAACATCCTGCGGAATGTTTCCGCCAATGTTTTGTAATAATCGTTGACGTGGTTCAGAAAAACCGTCTGATTTCTGATTGTAAAGCCGTGGTTGTTGATTTTTTTGACCGCTGCGGCAAGTTCCTCCGTGATTTCCTGGTAATGATTGATGTGCGTCATAAAGTAGATCAGTTTTTCCGGACCGCATGTGCGTTTATTAACGGACATCCGAATCGTACCCAGAAGATCGTCGTTGATCGCCATCGGCAGGACAACCGGAACCCTGGTGGCTATGCGTATGGCCCGAACATGAGGAATTCCGCCCAACTCTTCAAGAACATATTTCAGCCGGTCGCGGCTGAGCATAAGCGGGTCGCCTCCCGAAACAAGCACCTCGTCAATGTTTCGATTGTAATTAATGTAGAAAAGCCCCCTGTTTACCTGCTTAAGAGTAACGTCGGCGGTTGCATCCAGTGTTTTGGCTCTCTGGCAGTGAACGCAATATGAAGCGCAGCTCGTATTGCCCGCTACAAAAAGGGCGACCCTGTTCGGGTATCGCTGGTAGGCGGAACCGAAACTACGGGAACTTTCGCTCATGGCTCCTTCGAGTCCGGTATCCGAAAACAGCAAATTCGCGGGTGTAGGCACGCTCTGCCAGAAAACAGGATCAAGCCGTTTATGTGGTTTTTCGCCGTAAGCCATGGCGGGACGAAAAGGGTCTGCCTGCATGAGGGACGCGTAATATGGAGTTATGCGAAGGACATCCTTTCCCTGTGCCCTTAAAGCCCTGATGGTGCGTTTAATTTCTTTTTCCTGGAAGGCCGTTAGTTTGATGACTTTTTTGAGCTGTTCCACCGTGCGAATGGAATTTTTAATTTGCCAGCCTGCGTCCCGCCACTCTGCCGGTGTAACGTTTTTCCATAATTCGATCGCGTTGGGTTCACGCGGTTTATAGAAAATATTATCCCTGGCGTTCATGCCGCACCTCCTTTTTCTGGATATTACATTATGCAAACACCTCTGATTTTCAATATTATAGGGTACAGAAATATCTGCCGCCAAATATGGTTATTACTCCCAAGACTGCCGAAGAAGACGAGCGCTCCTTCAAGCGAGATAAAGGCCGGCAAGCCAATGCTCAAATTTGAAGAAACGGTATTTCATTTTCATCGTTAACAACAATGCTGATTTAATTCACCAGCACAGTGGATTAATCAGCGTCTGGTGAGCGGGATATCTCCCAGGTTGACGTCCTTCGTCGCGTCGACCGCATCGAAGGTCTTATATTCATAACCCTTGCTCTCAATCACGATGTCGTATTTACCCCTGGCGAGATCTTTAAACCAGAAGTCGCCGTATTCATCCGACAGCACCTCAACGGTTTTACCCCCGTTTGTCGCACGGCATCGTGCGCCGATTACGACCTCTTTGTCGATCGGGTCATATACCGTCCCCGCTATGAATTTGCCGGGGATGTTGCGATAAAACACCTTTGGACGCAGACCCGTTTCCGGCAAGCGTACCGTCGCGCCGACAATGAAATCCTGCATATGGTCTTCTTCCCCGAACTGAATAGCGTCGGTTGGGCACGCCTCGACGCAGCGCGGTAGTTTGTAGCCGTTGTCGAGCAGATGCGCGCATCCGGTGCATTTCTGGCAGATATTCAACTCGTCGTTTTTGAATATGGCGTCATACGGACACGCCTCACTGCACTTGCCGCAACCCTTACACTTTTCAGGCGACAGAATAATAAGCCCGTCGTCACGCCGGTAATACGCACCGTTTGTACATGCCTCCATGCAAGCCGCTTTTTCACAATGGTTGCAAAGATGCGGAACATAGTGGATTTTTACTTTCGGTATCGAACCGCCCACGTTTTCGATGAGCTTCATCCAAAACTGCCCGATGTCCGGCTGCGGCTTCGCGTATGGCGTCCAGTCGTTGCCGGCATGCTCGTCTTTGCACGCAAGCTGGCAGTTATAACATCCGTTGCATTTGGCAACATCCACACAAAATACTTTGGTCATAATTACCTTTCATTTAGTGTCTGGTGGCGAGTGGATTACAATAATTACCTGCCAATTCCTGAAAACTGACCACTAATCACCAGCCACTCGTCACTAGCCGCCAATTAACCATCCGTCCAGGCATACGCCGCAGGCTTCGTCTACTTTCCGCCCGAACGCTTCCGGATATTTTTTCCGCCAATCCGACATTTCTTTGTCGGTTACCTTGGCGGCGCCGACCAGAAAACCGGAAACGACCATGCCCGTGGCATGTTTTGAAATATTGTCATGAGGCGTAATCAGATTTATAGCGCCTCCGCGGTCGAGCGTTCCCGCCTCAATCGGGTCGAAGCGGGCGCCGTGATCGACATAAACGACTTTTGGAATGAGCCGCTCCGTCAGATATGCCGCGCAAAGCACCGTTCCACGCTCGTTGAAAACCTTGATGATGTCGCCATGCTCTATCTCGCATTCCGCCGCCGTCTTTGGGTGCATCCATGCAGGTTCATACTGGTATCCATCTTTTGCGCGGATCTTCATCGTCTCAATTTCGCGGTTCCATGTGATATCGTCACAATTGGCATGGAAACGCCACCTGCCATGGTTCGACATGCATAAATACGGATAATCCTTGGCTCGAACGCTTGAAAGACGGTCGTCGTGCAGATCGCTCCTTTCAATCCATTTAGGATACGTCGGACGCTCTCTGTCATCCGGAAAATGCTTCTCCAGATTTGTGGACGTGAATTCCAGCTTCCCCGTAGGCGTCGTAAGGGGGTTGTTATCCGGATCATCATGGAACAGTTTTAACCCCGCCGGACGCTCCTGTATTGTGGGGATCATAGGTACAAGGAATACGTCCGTTTTATGGAATTCGTCGTCCTTATCGAGGTGCGCGACGCCGCCGCCCTGCCAGAACAGCTCAATGACACGGTCGATCGCTTTCTCGTTCCCCGTGTACGCCATATAGACGTCCTCGCTTATTTTTTTCGCCACGGTCGCGACACAGTCGAAATCGTTGAGCGATTCGCCGACGGGCGGACAGGCGGCGTGTTCCAGAAACACGGAAGTTACCACGCCACCTCCGACGTCTTCACAAATATCCTTCATTTCGAATTTCGTAGCGACGGGCAGGATGATGTCGGCGAGATAACAGTCGTTTTCAAGCCATGGGTGCTGCGCCACGACACATTCGATTTCCGGCGAACGCAACGCCTTGACATAGCTGAATCCGTCGTTCCAGCATGTGGTCATACAGGGAGAGTCCGTCCAGATCATGTGAAGGCGCGAACAGCCGGGCCTCGGAAACACGTGTTTTTCCCATTGTTCATCGGAAGGGCCGCAGAATGTATACAGCCCCCACCATTCAATGCTCTCCTTTAGGATGGCGTCGTGTATCATGCATTTCGGGATGGACTGTTGCGGCGGGATATCGGTGTTCTTCAACAACTCCGCAAGTTCCGTAATGTTTTCCGCGGTCGCGCTCTGCTGCGCGCGGTCTTTACTGGCATGCGTCACCTGCTGATAGTGATCCATCGGCTTATGGTCTTTATCTCTGCCATACGGACGGCAAATCTCGGCCCTGTGCGGCAGGTTGGGGATCGCTTCGCCCTGATACGGCATCAGGAATGTGTCGGTAAACAGGTTCCACTCCAGCCATTTAGCCTGATGGCGGCCCGGCTTGCCAAGCCCCTGCATCCCGAGCAGGATCGACTGCATACGCGCCGGTTCCGTTGAAAACGCGCCGCGGATGCCCGGCCCGCCGTTTCCGATGGAGATACTGGTGGCCTTGCGCGCCCAATCGCGCGCTAGAGCCTTTATCGTCCACTCCGCCACACCGCATTTTTCAGACGCCCACGCGGGAGTTTTCGGCTCTCCGTCTTCCTTGCCCAATACATAATCAAAAAACGCCTCCGTTCCAACGGCGTGGGTCTTGATATATTCCTTGTCGTATGTACCTTCTGTCAGCCACACGTACGCAATGGCAAGGTACAGCGCGGCGTCCGTGTTCGGCAGTACCGGTATCCATTTGTCGGCCATCCAGCATGCGGAGAAGTTCAGCGCGGGGTCGATATACACATATTTGATGCCGAGGCTGTGAAGCCACTTATTAAGACGGCTCGGCATATATCCTTCAAAGCCGACCGAAGTCGTTTCAGGATCGGCGGCCCAGAATAGGAGAAGTTCTGTGTGTTTCGCAATATCAGGCCACACGTTGCCCGACGGCTGCATCTCACCTACGGGTTCGCCGCCCCAAACATTCCTTGAACCCCAGGAATAACCCTCCCAACTGTCTTGGTTGCGCATCTGGATGGTATATCCGCCCAGCAGCGACAGCAGCCTGTTCGCGCAGCCGTGACTGGGAGCGACGTGCTTGCCTTCGCCGTGAATGTCGGCCTCGGACAGTACGGCAGACATTCCGTATTTTTCGCGGATTCGCAGCAGCTCGTCTGCGATCAACTGTGTCGCTTCATCCCATGAAATACGTACATATTGGGATTTGCCGCGGTTTTGCGGGTTGCGTTCACCTTTTGGATCCCAATCGACGCGCTTTAACGGATATCGCACACGGTTTTCCGAATAAACGCGTTTTTTGTACGTCATGTAATAGACGCCGGGCAGAGTGCGATCCGGCGCCGTTAAGGTTCTGCCGCGCGCCTCGATTTTCCAGGGGTTTTTCTTGTCCCAATCAACATAATCCCGAAAATGCATCGGACGTATCCGCGTCAGTTTCCCATCCTTGCCCGATTCGACTACAGTGGGCGAACCGCTGCGAGGCCCCATAAGACTCGCCGCCTTGAACACCCGTTTGTCAGCCTTCACGTCTATTGGTTTAACTACCATAGAATTACCCTCCCCCAAAACCATATCGTATTAACGAACAGGATGATAAACCGGATTCCCGTCCAATCCGGCAGTATTCCAATTTCCTCGTATATCGGCTTTCAATGTCCGGAAGCCCCCCGCTGTGCGCGAACCTTGATATTACTGTGGAATCACTTAAAATGGTAGTGTTTTGGAGAATGGAATTTTAAAAAATAAACGCTGGCAAATTTGCTGTGCGGGATGAAGCGCACAGCCTGCCCATTCTCAACACAAGGTACAGCTTTGAAGCGTACCCGAAAACAAAGACAAGGCTTTTTATGCTCAAGCGAAACATCGCCCAAATTTGCGAACCCATACGAAGAAACTAAAATCACCTATGAATTGCACCTCTTAATCTTTCCAAAAAACGCTGTCATTTTGAGGTTTTTTGCCATAGAATCAGGCTTTTATGAAGGCCGGCGGAGCTTCTCCACCTGATTTGCACCAACCCATAACCATGGTGTCCGAGATGAAAAAAATTCTTATACTTATAACGGCTTTATTATTATCGGCGGCATTTTCACCTGCATGTTCGTCTCGCAGAAATCCGGTGTCGGTCGCTTTGCCTTCATCTTTTCTGCCTTTGCCGGACACGGACGTCAAAAGTATGTTCGGCGTGGATAAAAACATCAATATAAATACAATTAGCGATTATCTTTACCGGGATGACGCAGCGTACATCGACGTTCGTATGTTCTTTGATCCCGCAGGTTTCGCGGAGATAGGCGGCGAGGCGGATCTCACGCGAACGATTAAAGGCTTTCGTATAGTTCCATATCCTTTTATCGCAACGCTGCCGGAACTGCCTGTTTCTGGCGCGTATGACGGGCCGCGTCTTTTTAGGCTCACATGGGATGAAACCGGCAATATCACATCCGCAACACCGAATTTTATAGAATCCGATATGATTTTGAAGGATCTTTTCCCAAAAGATAAAGCGATATTTCTCATGTGCGGCATGGGCGGTTATTCCGCGATGATGAAATCCTTGCTCATATTCCTGGGCTGGGACGAAAACTATTTATATAATCTCGGCGGCAACTGGGGTGCTCCCGGAAAAAACATGGTGGAATTATTGGTTGACCATGATGACGCGGGCGGTAATAAAATTATTGCGACATGGCGTGCCGATTATGCCTACATAGATTTTTCACGGCTAACCCGGATAACGAAATAAACATGGTACGTGAAGGAACGTTGAATTAATCAGCATCTTCTTGACTCGATTATTTTGATTATCTCTTTAATATTGTGTCGGATATTTTGCCGGAGATATAAGGAAACGCTGATTAATTGCCTGTGCGGGCGAATCGCCGCGTTGCGCGGTGCTCGTAATCTCAACATATTTCCATATATGCCTCGGTTCCTGCGCTCCGTGCGCCTTGCGCTTCATCCCGCGCATACA
>Ga0082212_10001502_pt1 | contig 34428 bp, 24 predicted proteins | sample TergutNt197P3_FD_71548 | JGI IMG/M metagenome (GOLD analysis project Ga0082212, IMG submission 71548) | Neocapritermes taracua P3 segment gut microbial communities from Petit-Saut dam, French Guiana - Nt197 P3 | ecosystem: Host-associated > Arthropoda: Insects > Digestive system > Gut ... | reverse complement strand
ATTTCTCGAAGCCGATTGAGGCGATGTCCCTGCCGTCGTAAAGGATTTGGCCGGATTGGGGCTTGTCCAAAGCGCAGAGCAGGGAGAGGAAGGTGGTTTTGCCTGAACCGGATTCCCCCAGAATGACGTGGAATATGCCCCGTTCGAAGGCGCAGGATACATCTTTCAAGATGTATCTTCGGGAATCGCCGTCTTGATAATAGTAGTTGATGTCTTGTCCTGTGAGCAGACTCATGGGTGGTGTCCTCCCTATATCATATTAATAATTGAATCACTATACGCTGCCAAGCCAAATACCAGAACATCCTGAAACTTTACTTACATGAGTATCTTCTTGGGATTCAGCCGGGTCGTATAAACAATCGGGATCAGTGTGGATATGCAAACAACCCCAAGGCCGATGAGATAGAATAGGAAGACTGTCCGCCAATCAATCGATACGGTGTAAGATTCTATGATCTCCTCGCTGTTAAGGTTGTCGCTATATCCCATCCAATCCAGATCAGAATAGATTTGTTTTTGCTCGGAAGCCCTCGCTTGCTCAGCGGCGACCTCATCAATGAGCATTTTTTCAGAAAGCGCACCGGAAAGCGCATTGCCGGAAAACAAAGAAAGCGTGATGGCAACGACCGCGATAACAACAACTTCCAGAACAACCTGCGCGGCAACTTTCGTTTTTCTTTCACCCAATGACAGATATATGCCGATTTCATGTTTGCGGTCTCTCAGGAACAATGTTATCAGAAGGCTTAGTATGACCAACGCTGCGCCCACAGTAACATATAATATCATGGACGCTATATCTCCAATGGATTTCATGGGCACAGCAACAGCGTCGAAGGATCCGGAAGCAACAACCTTATAGTAATCGGGAACCAGAGCGGCAACATCATCCTTGAACGCCTCCAGCCCCTTCGGATCGTTGAGAACATATAAGACGGTGTACTCAGGCGGCGGATAATGCGAAACCCTTTCAGACGCGCCTTGTCTCGCCGCATCTCTAAGGAAATTATTCGCTTCAACCACCACCCTGTTGGATACGTACATGACATTCTCTAAATCAATATCCCTTCCTTGAGGATCCCATCTGGCGCTATCTTCCAGTTGTCTGTATTGCCGGCTCGTTTCATAAATGCCGATTACCTCAAATTCGTAGTTTTGGGACTTTGTAACATAGGGAACATAACCGGCTTCATCGACTGTATATGAAATCGGAATATCAATCTCATTATCAAATATAACCGTAGCTCCCACTCCAAGATTATTCTCCCGGGCAACAGTATCAGAGATAAGCACGACATATGTCAGATTCTGCAGCTCCTCTTCGTTGAAAGCCCGACCAGCAACAATCTTGATCTGACCTTCCTTGATGTCAAGCATATCAGGATTGCCTACGCCTTTAAAGGAGAAGGATCTCATAGAGGATTCACTATAATCCTCCCGGCCACCCTCATATCTGTTCAGCGCACTGACAAGGTTTATCGAATAAGAATAGTCATAATACTTGATATGGGGCGACTCGCCGATTTTTTGAAGTTTATCCAAGGGGAGCGATAATGTCACAGGCCCGGAATTCTTCTCGGTATAAACGGCATATTGTTCCCAATCGACAGATATCGTTGTAATCGGGCTCATCTTGTTATACAGGTTGGCTTCGGTATTCCTGACGGCCTGCTGGATTGAAATCGCACCGGCGATCATATTCCCCAGAACGAAAACAATACCCAGCAGTATCACCGTTTTCGTCGGTTTTCTGATAACGCCGGCAAACCCTCTTCTGATAAAATCCATACTATACTCCTTTCTGGATTAATCGCAAAAATATAGAGCAGAAGCACTGTCACGATACCGTGCAGGCTGTGTTCCTATCAGGGCAGCTCAACATAGAACGTTTTAGTCAACGATTCATAATCATATGAGGACGTGTTCTCGCCTGTATAATTTACCTGAATAAGAACTGCGTCATCATACAGACACACAATATTGATTTCATACTCATCAGCCCGCGTCGGATCTTGAGGAACCCAGTTGAAATCGACCAACTCAAGGGCTACCATCTTGTTATTATGATAATCAACGAGATTACGGTTCGGAAATGTGTTACTCCAAGAGATATATCTTGCGTTGATGATTGGGAAGCCTCTGGCGATATCTTCTCCAATAATATTTGTTTCGTAGAAATTGGAGTATCTATCGGCAACAATCTCAATATCCCTTGTTTTGAGATCCATGAAAGCGACTTCGCCATCGCCCACATATTGATCCGGCCGCGTCTGCGGCATCCTGATTAAGGCCAGCTTATCTTCAAACAAGAACGGGTTGAAGTAATAATCTCCGGAAGTTAACTGTTCGACCTGCCGGGTGTCGCAATCATATAGATAGATATCGGCATACTTATAATGGGACATACGAAAATCATTATCATCATTACAAATTGACATCTTGCACCAGACCACTTTATTGTTATATATGGAACACTCTTTCAACCATTCTTCACTAACATCAACATAGTCAATGGCTTGTATAACCTCCCCGACTTGAGAATCCAGCATATAACAGATCACCTGACTGGCCGTTTGGTTCCGATCCTCAACAAGTGTCTTGCAATAAATCAACTTGTTTAATGAAATAGACATCTCATCAGGAATGTATCTAAAGCCTAGAACATCACTTCTTTTAGGAGTAATGCCGGCATCAACCTCATGAATTCTTCGGTCGGCCACATTCATCGCCTTCATACTCCAGTTGTACGCTTCTGTTCCACCGAAATCGTACTCCTCGTTGCTTTCAACCCAGACAATCCAGTAAGGATCTGAGGCACTATTTGTAATGTGGTATCCGTTGGGGCATGAATAAAGTGTCTCAAGATCCCTAGTTTTCGGGTTGTATAAATACAGGGTCGCCAATTCTTCTTGAGCATTCATGCCTAGGCCTACCAACTTATCGCCGCCATTGTTATTCCGAAAACTATAGTATAAGTCGGGCACCTCAATCGCTCTCACCTTTATCAATTCGAGAGGATACGACTCCGTCCTAGAGGCAGATTCAGTAGGGGAGGCAAATTGGTTATCGGGCGAGTTGCATGAGCAGCACAAGAAGCATAAGCCAAATAAGGCGATACACAAGAACATTCTTCTGGATACTACTCCGAGCAAATTGCTCGGAGTAGTGATTTTAATAGTCTTGTCCATCAGTATATAATCCCTTGGGTTTTTGTTGCCCATGCCGCTTGTTCATAGCTGCAAGAATACGTTCGGTAATTGTGATTGTAATTGGAATCGCTAATATAGAATTGTCTCGTGTTGTCGTTGTAGCCGTATATGACAACATAATGTGCAACCTTTTTGCCCGCATAATACGGATGAATATACTGATTCGAATAGTTGGTAGCGGCATGATTGGGATTCGCTATGACATTATAGTTCTTCGCTTTATTGAGTGTCTGGTTAACATAATATGCCATAGTTGTGCCACTCCAGCCTCCTCCCCACTTCAAAGTGTAATTGTTTCCTGGGGCAGCTGCGTTTAGTGTGTTTTGCCACCTAGTTGCGTTAAATTCTGTTCCGCCTGTACTTGTAGCCAATTTTACTCTGAATTGATCTTCAAATCCCCAAGCCATCGACCTCGCCGGCAGATAATATCCTGCCACAGAATTTCGCGCAGCCGCAGCACCGCAAGAGTATGAGAGTTCTTGTTTCGCTGTCCCCACTTTGTTAACCTTGGACCCCGCCGCAAAAACCGGTGTGCTGCTCAATAGAAATAAAACTGTCAGCACCGCGCAGATCTTAGTGATTTTTTTCATAATTACATCTTCCTCCTTCTAGATTTAGCGCTTAATGTTTAGCGAGTAATGTGTTCTCGCAGAGCAAGATGGCCATCCTATACCCTGCATTGTGATTATTCAGGAGCCTGCAAGCTGTAACCACCGAAATCCATGGGCAGCCAGCCCCACCTCCAAATTCCATTCTGCGTCTCGTTTCCCCACCAAATCCATAATACCACGCCAATTATTAACAAATCCTTAACATCCTATGAAATAAGAATTAATCTTTCATCACTTCGTTTATGGCCAGATTGATGTTTTTCAAGACTGATACTGTCCTCCCACTCATTGATCTTGCCATCCTTAAGTTCTTTCTTTTTCTGACACGCAAGCATGGATACCAATAGACTGATAATTATTATGGCATAGATGACCAAGGCACTGCTACTAATGACAGCTTCATACTGATCAGAATACCAGATGGGCCCGTCAGGTAACAAAATGTTCCCAGAATGACTAATAATTGAATCACTATACGCTGCCAAGCCAAATAGCAGAACATCCTGAAACTTTACTTACATGAGTATCTTCTTGGGATTCAGCCGGGTCGTATATAGAATGGGGATCAGCGTTGAAACGCAGACTGTCCCAAGGCCAATAAGGTAAAACAGAAGCACAATCCTCATGTTCAAGGGCACCTGATATGTCTCCACAAGATCCTCATGGCTGGGGTTCTTTGCGTACCCATTGTATTCCAATTCCGAGGAAAACATGAAGTCATTCGAATTGCTCTGGCCGGCCTGGTCGGCAACGATCTGATCCGTAAGCATTTGTTCTGAGACCGCTCCGGACAACAGGTTGCCGGTGAATAACGATAGTGTAATGGCCACCAACGCGATCAGCGCCACTTCCAGAAAAATCTGTCCTGCGACTTTGGCCTTCCTCTCCCCTAGCGTGACTTTCAGACTTTCCCAAAGAAAAATGTCTGCAGCCCTCTATTACCAAGGGCTGTGGCCGTCTCGGTTGTAGTGGTAACTTTTATAGTTCTTGTACCATCTCCCAGAGTTTTTCTTGCATATCACTCATCTTTTCCAGCTTTCGCACTACCTTTCCGGTTGTGCTGTCATCTTCTTTTATCCAGCTCTCCCTGATACCGATTAACTCTTCCAGCAGTCTGTTTTGGGATATCTTTATTCCTCTTTTTTCGGCCTCCTTTTGCAGAACGATTGTCATTGTCAGTCCTAACAAGCAGATGAAGATGTGTGTTCGGATTTTTTGATCTGTCCAATGATAGATTGGCTGAAATGGAGAATGTTCGGGGTCCTTACTTGATCGGAATATTTTTTCGATACTGTCTTGTTCATAATAAGCTTCTAAGATGTCTTCTGTAGACCAATCTTTATGATCTGTTATGTGCAGCTTTTTCCCAAAATATTGTTTCTTGATATCTGCTTCTTTTTGGACATCTGCCTCATAGGTTAGCCCTGCTTCTGTGATCTGAATCTGTATGATCTCGCGCATATGTTTCCGCTTCAGAATCTTTTCCACCCTTTTTGTGAGAGATTCTTCTGTTTTCTTGATCCTCGATTTGGGATTCTTGATCTGTTCATTGAGAGTTTTCAGCTCTTCTAAGGTCTTTTTTCTGTCTTGCTTTAATTCCCGTTCCTGCCCTGCATACAGGGCAGGGCTTAATGTCAGTATACAGGTGCATTCTTTTCCCCATATGGTTTTTTCTGTCCTGTAGGCTTGTTCTTTCTTTCCTTTTTTTAAGATTATTGTTTCGTAGGATTCGAGCGGAATCTGATAGAGCTCTTTGCAGGATGTGAGCGAAAAGGCGCATATGTAGTGCGTTTCAAGTGAATTTAGATTTTTTTTGGTATTACTGCCGCCATCAAATACGAGTGTGATCTTTTGAGGGTCATAGTTTGGCAACCGTTCTTTTAATAGTTGTACATATTCGCCAAATTCGGTTTGGTCATTGTGGTTGCCTTCGTAAACGTGAGAGAACAAAGGGATCCCGAGGTCTTTTGCGGTCACGATGGCCAGAGAGCACTGGCGCAGGTCGTGGCGCTTTTGCTTGTTTTTTCCCCGTTGTGCAAGTGTGCAGGCGTCATTGCCGGTGCTGATATATGTGAAATAGTTTGTATAGTCAAGCGCCAGTCTTTCCATGCTTGTCGGATATTTTTCAAGGACTTTGGCTATGATGGCGTCTTCGGCGTCCCTGAGATTTTCTTCTGTGATTTCGTCCATCTGATCCCAGAAATGTTGTGAGGTCATGGCTTGGTTTTTGATGTTGAGTTGGCTGGGCAATGTGGTCTGTTCAAACCAGCTGCGAAACTCATTCTTGCTGCCTGGATCGACTGCCCGGTGAATGGCGGCGAGCATCAGGCTGCACCCTCTTGTTACTGAATTCCTTGTACGCGGTGGTAAACAGGAGTTGAGGATTTCAGGTACGCCAAGCATTTGGAAGATTTTAAGAAATGCTGTTGCAGGACCGTGGGAATAGGACTTTACTATGATGTTGTCCAGTTCCCGGCCTGATGAGGCGCCCAGAAGCCGCTCGGATAGCTTCTTTTGGTTTCCTATGTATTCCAACACGACTTGTGTCACTTTTCCGTCGATTCTTTTGGATTCGACTATATACCAATAGTGGCGGCCTTTGACCTTTTTGCTGATGAGATACGCCATGTCGTGATAACCTTTCTTGGCTTATTATATAAGATATATTGTACACAAAGTATTAACTCATGTCAATAGTTAACGCGATTTTATTAGCAAATGAGTTATCACTACATAATGGACGCGAAAAAGATTGAATTATCAACGGGTTGGACAATTCAACCTGTGGAAAGTCTGAAAGTCACGCTAGGAGGAGCTGACGAAGCAGCGTGTCGAAAGACGACGCAAGACATTAAGTGATTTTGACTGGACGGAGTACTAGGGACTGTTACGAGCCCACGCGGTATCTGCCCCTTCCCAACACGCCGTCACACAAAAACAGGAGCTGCCACAACATGCGGCAGCTCCTCACTGTTCCCACTCAACCATTATGGATCCGGAAATAACCGTCTTTGACCACTAAAATCCCGATTTCGGAACATTGGGACCGTCTTCCGAAAGATATATAGCACGAATGCTGGCCGAGAACCCTGTCGGATTACTCACATCCCCATACTTGGGATCGCCACTGTTGTTATTGTGAACAATAAACTCAACGGTATTTGAACCGTTTACGTTCCAAGGAACGCTGCTCAATTTAATATTGACTTGATTCTGAAGCCAGCCTTTGTGATCCACAGCCTGAGGCGAAAAACCGGAATACTTAACACCATTGATGATGATAGCATGGAGGTGATCATCAGAAGCGTAGCCGATGCCGAGACCGTTAAACGATAATTTCTTGTCGGGAGCAATTTTGTTTGCAACATCGTCAGCAAGAATTGTTACATATGAATAGTAACCGTTCGCTGCTCTCCCGGCGCTGTTGATACTAATCCACTGATTGTTTCTGTTCCAGACAAGGCTTTGGGCCGTGGCGTCCGAAATCGCAAACCCATTGGTATACCCGGCTGTATTCAACAAGCCATTGCTGTAAGACCTCTGTGCCGCCCAATTAAAGCTTTCGTCTGATGTCGCTTCGGTGCTCGTTCCCTTGTTGGGGCCGCCTAAATACTTGACCATCCAAGCGCTGCCGTCTGACGTGTCACGCAAGGTACCGAGAACTTCATCAGCGGCTCCGGCAGCCGCAGGAAACATGAACATCATTAAGCAAACTGTCAACAGAAAACACATTACGCGCTTCTTCAAAATACTCCACCCTTTCATTAATTTGATCATCTTTCTCTCTGTCTTGTCCTATTTCTCTCTGTCTTGTCCTAACGACAATTTTCACAAGGCTCCTCAGACGCTCCTCAGTCATCATCCTCCCATCTCGTAATTCCAGTTTACCTTCCTATTGCTACTTTTTCTGCTATAATAGCATGCCTGTCTGATTATTTCCAGCATATTTGGTTTTCCCTCGTTGCCGTTGCCGTCAATATTTTATTTTTTATTATTTAATTCATGAACATTCATTTACCAAACTTCCTCACGAAACAAGGGCTTTCACGAAATTTCATCACACAATAAGCCTATTGGCCTATTTTATTTAATATTAATATATATATTAATGTAATATTTAAGTGAGGTAATATAACAAACAACAGGCAAAAAACGACAGGCAAAAAACGACAGGCAAACTCTCGCTTACCTGTTATTCAGGATGATTCACGTCTGTTTTCCCGCAAATCTCAGCTCTCGGCTCCGGCTCTGCTGTCAACATTGCCTCATAGGGTTTGAAAATACACGTCAAGTGCCACAGGTCCGTGGATCTCTTCTCGTGAAACATATAAGAACCCTTCTTCGTTGCTTTTGATGCCCCACCGGACCAGGGCAATTTCTCCGTTCATGATCTCAATCGCTGTCAAAACCTCGTGCCGCACACAACATCCGTCATTGAAATAGAGGGGGGCCCCGGGATTGGGAAAGGCGACACGATGGGTATGGCCGGCGACAATCATTGTCTTGTGTTTCTGAGCCCAATACGCCAGCTCCCACTCGATAACTCCTCTTTTCCTTTTGTTGGATGAGGCACTCAAAGGATCCTTCACCCCGATAAGGGTCAAAGGTCTCCAGATATAGCGCACCAAGAACCGGCCTATCCTCCAAAAATCACTGTTGAAGCGATCAGCTTGGTGCCCATGCAAAGCATGAATTTTCCAGCCTTTCGCCGGATTTTTGAACACGATTCCTTGGGGAAAAAAGAGACCCCGGAACAATTCTGCCGCTCGATCCGCTTTACCCGCCGTCATATTCTCTTCCGGCCATTTTGGTTCCTTTTTAACGATATCATGGTTGCCTATAACACTATAGTAACGGCCGGCTTCGTGCATTGAAGCCAACATCTCAAAGATGCTTCCGTAGGTCTCCCGAATGTCTGAAAAATGGCGATTCTCCCAGAGCTCATCGCTGTCCCCCAATTCCACATAAGTGAATCCCTCTGAATCATAATATTTTAGGGCCACCATAAAAATATTTCTTTGAGGATAGAAGGCGTCGGCTCCATTCGAATCGCCCCGATGTATATCACTCATAAAAACAATTCTTGAAGAATCGTCAACAAAGACTTCCGGAGCACCCACAAAGGCGTCAGATATTTTTTTGTCACGGTGTCCAAGCTGCGTCCACATATCTCTTTACATCCCTTCCACCAAAAATCGCCGACAACAGTGGTCACTGATTGTAATGACCACTGTTGTCCGGGAATTCCATGATTTCAACAACAACCGGACCAATCCGGCGCCCCGCCAAATGGGGTACTGCCGTAAGGAAACAGCTCAGTCGGCAACTCTTCGTTTTCTTTGAGATAATGACCGATTTCGATTCCGGAAGCCTGGTATAAGTCGCAATAATTCCTGTTGATGCCCATAATCCAGTTCCGTACAATGCCGGAATGCATAACCGGCTGTTTGGAATATGGCACATCGAAAACAAACGCAACCGTTTTTCTGTCACGCAACACTTGGTAATTCTGATATCCCAGTCTCTCCAGCTCTTCAACAAAAACATCACACATAGCCGATGTTTTCAGGGTAATCCTTACATAAGCCGACAATTCTTCAGGCTCGGAGTATTCGCCCAGGACGAACCCGGTCAACCACCAATGGGTATCCGCGCGGGTAAAGAGAACTTTGCCGTTCTTTACCAACGTCGCAGTCAAGAATAAATGATCTTGCTGTTTGGCCGCCTTGTATCCCGGTAAGAGGTTCCCTATCTCTTTCGTGTACACGCCGATTTCACAACCGGTAGCCATCCCATATTGACCTTTCCACAGTTCGATAAGCCACTTTTTTCCTTCGTATTCAAAACGGATAGGTTCTGAATGGAAAATGCAATTCATGAACGGAGCGGCTTCATCGTAGGCCTGAAGATAGCCAAATTTCCTCTGCCAGGATTTCTTCTCCGAATAGAAGATATCCTGTTTGGCATCATAAGCAAAACCCGAGCTTGCCAAATTCAGGCCATCCCCGCCTTTTTCCACAGATCGGACATGGGGTTGAATGATTTTACTTCCGCCATAAGCGAGCAGGGATAAAGCACCCAAAGATAGACCTACAGTTGTTACCACCGGCAAAGCCTTTTCTTCGAAAACCGCTTTCATTGAGAGAATGGTATTTATATCCATTTTATATTAGATTCCCCTCCTATTCCTATTTCATATAGTCTATTCGGTAATCGCCCTATGTGTGAACAGGCTACTTGTGACAATTGACGCGCCGCGAAAATCAAAACAATTGACAATAGCAGAAACAAGATAGTAAGATATCATCTTGGGGGGTATGACTTATGAAGATAAACCGGAATTATTTGAGTCTGAAGGAAAACTATCTGTTTGCCGACATCTCCAGGAAGGTCGCCGAGTACATGACTTCGAACCCTGATGCAACTCTCATTCGTTTGGGCATCGGCGATGTGACCCTGCCATTGTGCCCGGCTGTTACAGAGGCGATGAAAGATGCTGTGGATGAAATGGGTATCGGGGAGAGCTTTCGCGGCTACGGCCCTTATGAAGGGTACGACTTCTTGCGGGAAGCCCTTTGTGAATCCTATAAGCAAAAAGGCGTCTCTCTTGAGGCGGATGAGGTGTTTGTCAGTGACGGAGCCAAATGCGATGTGTCCAATATTCTTGATATCCTTGCCGGAGACAATGTCGTCCTGATTCCCGATCCGGTTTATCCTGTCTATCTCGATACCAATATTATGGACGGACGGACAATTCGTTTTTGCGACGCCACTACGAGGAATGGGTTCCTGCCATTGCCAGATTCCGCAGTCCGGGCCGATATCATCTATCTCTGTTCCCCTAATAACCCCACCGGGGCCGTGTATACCCGCCGGCAGCTTGCTCAATGGGTTGATTATGCCCGGGAACAGGAGGCTTTGATTCTCTTTGACGCAGCTTATGAAGCTTTCATTCAAGATCCTTCCTTGCCCAGAAGCATTTATGAAATTCCCGGCGCGCAATCGTGTGCCGTTGAGATAGGTTCTTTTTCGAAGACAGCGGGATTCACCGGCACCCGCTGCGGCTGGTGCGTCGTTCCAAGGGATTTGACCCGGGAAGGCGTCCGTCTGCATCAACTGTGGATGCGCCGCCAATCCACCAAGTTCAACGGTGTTAGCTATATCGTCCAACGCGGCGCCGCCGCCGTGTTCACAGAGAAGGGCCGACGCCAGATTCACGAGAATATCGATATGTATATGGGAAATGCCAAAATCATTGCCCAAACCATGCGCGAGAAAGGTATAACCTATTTCGGGGGCGACAACTCACCCTATATTTGGCTCCAATGCCCTGAGGGAATGACCTCATGGCAGTATTTTGATGTGTTGCTTGAGACCGCCGGCATCGTCGGCACACCCGGTTCGGGGTTTGGGGGCAACGGCGAAGGATTCTTCCGGTTGACGGCTTTTGGGAGCCGCGTCAATACGGTAGAGGCTATGGATCGGTTCAAGAACCTATTATCCTGCTAATGCGGTCTTCGACCGCAAGTATTCAGTATTCAGGATTCAGTATTCAGAATATGGATTTTCTTGTTTTTTATCGACGCTTCGCGTCTGTAAGGTACTAATGCGGTCTTCGACCGCAAGTATCCAGTATTCAGGATTCAGGATTCAGAATGTGGATTTTCTTGTTTTTATTGATGTTGTTGCAACCTAAGCGGCTAATCCCGCTAATCCCGCCAATCCCGCCTATCCCGCTTATTCCTCCTTATCCCGCCTTATCCCGAGTTTTTTCTTGCCCATCAGCCCCAGGTCTTGTATAATCAAAAAGGGTGCTTTCCGCAAAACCTCTCATGATTTTGTGCTTTTTTTCATACCCCCGTCACGCAACCCCTTGCACGAAAATCCCCCGGGACAGGAGGACTCATCATGAAAAAACCGGTTTCCTTACTTATGTGCCTCTTCCTCTTCTGTGCCTTATCCATACCTATGCATTCCCGCACCGCCCAAGCCTACACCACCAATCAACGCAGCAAAACCATTAATGTTGTGTATGACGATTCAAGCAGCATGATCATCGACGCCAACGACACATACCTTGACAGATGGGGACAAGCAAAGTACGCCATGGAAGTCTTTGCCGCTATGCTGGAAGAGAAAGACACCATGAGCGTCTACTATATGAGCGACTTCATGGTATCCGCGAATACCAGCGTGCCTCCCAAATTAACCATCTCAGGCTCAGAACCTGCCGAAACCCGCGTTGCCAAAATCCACAATACGGTCACCCCCTCCTCCGGAACCCCCTTCGACGCGGTGGCTAAAGCTTATGAGGATCTCAAAAAAGCCAACACCGATGAAAAATGGCTGGTCGTCTTAACCGACGGAGAATTCAACTATTTGGACGGGAAGGAAAACTATTCCATCGATGTGGACGACTTCTTTTCGCAGTATGTCTCCACCGGCGACATCAAAATCATGTTCCTGGCTATGGGCCGCGACGCCACTGTCATACACGCCGATCCCGGCAGGAACATCTATTTTGAGCATGCCACAAACAGCAGCGAAATCCTTGGGAAAATTACGTCCATCTGCAATCGAATTTTCAACAGAAACCAGCTCAGTTTCACCAACAGTGGCCGACAAGAGTTCACGTTCGATATTCCGATGATGGAACTTCTGGTCTTCGCGCAAGGCGCCAACGTCCGGGTTAATACCCTCACAGGCGGCGACAGCAATAACAGCGGTACAGGCCGCACATACACCCTCAGCGAGTCTGTCTATGTTCAGTACAGCGAGATTGCCTCGACAAGCTATCGAAACGATCCGAAAGTTGTGATTTCCCGTGACCTGACCGGTATGATCGCCGCCTTCCGCAATATCCCCAAGGGCACCTACACCTTGGATATCGCCGGAGCGCAAACCGTTGATATCTATTATAAACCGGATGTCAATGTTGATATCAAACTCTATCAGAACGGCGAAGAAATCGACAGCCAGGATATCCCTGAGGGCGACTATCAAATCCGCTTCGGCATGATTGATGATAACGGCGACTTTTTTGAATCCTCTCTTCTCGGCAAAATCCAATACGACGCCTTTTACCGGAACAACGATCAGACCGTTCCGATTCAATCAGGTGATACTGTCAGCATCACACCCGGGGATTTGACGATATCCGTCTCCTCCCGCTTTTTGGACATCAACACCGCCGAACACATCATCACCCGGAGTGTCGCCTCGGCGTCGCTTCCTCTGGAAATCGACATAACCGCGCCAAACGAAGACTTAACTGTGACCACCCTGAACGATTCCGGCGCCTTTCTCGTAACCATCAAACAAGACGGCGCCTTGCTTACGTGGGACCAATGGCAGAATATGCCCCTGCCGACGATAACCACCGTTGACAAAGTGGCTATTACCGAAGTCAGGCACGGGACCGGCGTCTCCACCTACGAGTTTTTCCTCAAACAACAAAACAACGACAAATTCGCGACCTCAACCGGCGACATCATCCTTACCGCCACCGCCGAATTCACCTATGACCGACAACCTTATCGGGGTCAAGGCACGATCACGGTGACCATTATAGATGACATAGGGTTTTGGGAACGTTTTCTCAATGTCCTGAAGAAAATCTGGCCGCTGTTGGCCTTGTTGATGGGTGTCTTATTGTACTGGCTCCTCTGGGGCAGAAAGAAACGGTTCCCGAAATACATGTCCGCTAAACCAACCATATTGGTAGAATCAGACTACAACACAGTCACCAAATATGGTTCGTTTCGAATCATTTCCAAAACCAAATGGTTGCCTCTTTGTCCGGAATCAGGCACATTGATCGCGGCGGCAGACGGGAAACCGCTGCCATCGCTGAAGATCAAAGCCGTCGGCAACGAACGTATGGAGCTGACCAACACCGGGGACTTTGCCCCGGAACGCCTCGGCAGCACCGATTTCTTCATTAACGATCAACCCTTGCCGGAGGGATCGACCAAGAAGAAGGAAATGAGTTGTACGGCCCGGATCAAATCCGTCTACTACAGCGGCGGCATCTCCTCGACCCACACTTGCTCCTTCTCTAAGAAACGTAAGAAAAAGAAGAAACGGCGATAAGTTCCCTCCTGAATCTAAAATCTCGAATCCTGAATACCGACGGGTGGCGCCCGTTAAACAAAAAAGGAGGCCCTCCATGTTAGCACCAACATTAATCATAGGACTTGGCGGTATAGGATCACAGATCACAGCCAAATTGTCGGCAATGATCAACGATGAACGACAACGGGAACGCATAAATTTCGTGGTGTTTGACACCGATGTCAACGAACTCAACAAGATCAAAAGAGATAACCCCTTCATTCGCACCGTCCAGACCTCAACCAATATGACCGTCGGCGACTACCTGCACCTGGACGAATTCACCAGAGACAACTCTTTCCCCGTGAATCCCAACCTGTATCGCAAAACCCTCAGCGAAGGCGCCGGTCAAGTCCGGGCCATATCTCACCTCGCCTTCGTGACCGCCATGAAACGGGGCTGCCTGGAACCCCTGGACAGCGCTATCTATGATCTGTACAAGCTGGAAAACACCCCAAGCGCTCAGGTGCTACGGGTCATTATTGTCAGCACCCTGGCCGGGGGCACCGGTTCAGGACTCATCCTGCCCATCTCCATGTACATCAAACAATTTCTCAAAACCAAAATCCAAATTCCCGGCAGCATCACCCGCGGCTTCTTCATTTTGCCGGAAATTCTCTACGGCGCCGTCACTGCCGAACCTATGCGCAACGCTTTCAAGGCCAACGCCTACGCCGTACTCCGGGAACTCAACGCCTTCATCCTAAAAGCCGACGGCAACTTGCCCCAACGCTACCAAGATAAGGTTCACTTACTGTTCCCCAAAGTCGGCACCAACGAATTCGAAGAATACGATGTTCTCCCCATGGATTTCACATTCATGTTTGACGCTCAGAACATCGAAGGCAAGAAACTCAACTCCACCGAACAATACCTGGATCACGCCGCCACCTGCATCTACGCCCAATCCATCGGCCCCATGAACACCCGCAGCAACTCTTCCGAAGACAACACCATCCGCACCCTGGTATCCGGCCAGAGCCGCAACCGCTACGCCGGAGCCGGGGCTTCCGAACTCGTCTACCCTTCCGACCATATTCTCCGCTATATCGCCCTGAAATGGGCGGCCCAAACCGTCTCGGATCACTGGACGGTATTTGACCGGGACTTCCACAAGAAAAGTGTCGAGAATAACCGGGCCCGTCTCAAAGGCCACAATGTCGCAGAGATCGATCCGGCCCAGGAATATATCCGATCCGTAGACGCCGCCGCTGAAAACGGCAACGCCTTCGCCATGTTTGTCCGCAACGCCTCCTACCGTTTTGACAAAGACGGTTTTACAGAGATCGGCTGCAAATGGACTGAATACGCCGACGCTTTGATGAAATATGTCCAACGCATCGCCAGAAGCGGCCAAAGCGAAATCGATAACAGCCGCGACACAGCGCAGAGCGCGGTAGAAGCCCTTACCTCGGTGGGCAGAGAAAAACCCGACATGGACATCTTCCGCAACGCCTACAACTATCTGTTAGCTTACAAAGAACTGGTGGTTCGGAGAGTCGGTGACATCGGCCGGGTGGCCGCCTATGAACTTTTTAAATTCAACGAAGACGAAGACGTCACCTTAGGCGGGCTGCCCACACAGATAGAAACCTATCTGCGGGACAACGCCAAAGAATTCATGCATCCCAACGCCACCCGCTATTTCCTCTATCAAACCCTCCAAACCCTCCTGAAAAAACTCGCCGAAGCAGAAAAGAAAAAAGATCTCGCCGAAAAAATATTTAAACGCTTCGACACCTTGTTTGACGACCCGGATACCGATATTGTGGAAAACATTGGGGATTTCTTACGCAAAATCGACAACGCCGGTCTCTGGGCCCGTATGTCCAAGAAATTCGCCGGTGAAATCATGGACTATACCGAACAATACGAGTCCCTCCTGGCAACCATCGGCGATTACCGCGTCAACGCACCCTATGTGGCCGTCCTTACAGCCGCCGTCAAATATATCCGCGACCTCAACAAATCCTTTGAGTTGTTCTACAAATCTTTCGACACCAACGTCAGCGATATTGAACGGCAAATTAAAACCTCAGAAGAAAAATACCGCCACAACAAAGGCAGTGCCGTCCGTTACGTCTGTTCCTCCAAAAAATGCCTTGACAAGTTTTACGAGAAAATGGAGTTCACCGGCAGCGCTCTCCATTTGCCCGGAGACCTCTGTATGAGGATCTACAACCAGGTCCGATCATTCACGGTGGCCGAAGCCGCCACCGGCACTTTTTTCAAAGACATCTTCGACAACGAGATTCTACGGCATTTTCAGACCTCAGTTATGGAAGCCTACAGCACAGACATCAAAATGGACATCATTCGGGCCTTGGAAGTGGAAGCCGAATATGAGGAAGACATTCGGGAACGAAGCCTCATCACCGAATACGTCAAAAAAGTCATAGCCGACACCAAAAAACTTTCCGACCCCTTTATCAACAGACCCGTTGGTGAAGAACCCGTACCCATCCACGCCTGCGCCTTCAATAAGAGACTCTATCTCACCGACAACCCCAGGCGAGAGTCTTTTGTCAATGCCGAACTCCTTACCTTTGGCGGCGTTCCCAGTGAAGATGACGAGATTGATATCGAGCGGATTCTCTTCTACAGCGCCATCTACGGCCTATTCCCCTACGATCTTCTCAAATTCTCCCCACCACAAAAAAGCAAGACCGTCGTCCTTGAAGCCGGCGAATACAACAAAGCCTACTTCGATATGATCAACCGGATCGAACCCAACACCCTCACCACGCCGGTCATTACCCCCCATTTGCATAAACACTGGCACCTCATCTCCGAAATGCCCGACCTCAACGACGAACTCCAAAGAGAACAAGAGAGAAACATTTTCAAGGCCCTTGTGTTAGGTCTGCTCTACGAACGCATTCGCTACGAAAAAACCGGTGAAAAGTATAAATACAGCCTTTGGCTCAAAGACAGCATCAAAGAAATTCCTCTTGAGGTTTCCACAGGAGCCCCCTGTGACACCTTCTACCGCATCATCGACGCCCTCACTATCAACCCGGTGGTGGTCAAAAGAATCCTCAGCGCTGTGGACAACGAACTGGAAACCGCTCGCAAAGACAATGTGGTTAAGTACGAAGAAGGTGCCCTCTACAAAGGGCTCAATACCTTCACCCTGCGGGAGCTTTCCGGAGAAAACCGCCGCATGAGCATCTTCGGTATCGCCGCGGCTTTCAAAGCAACCATGCCCCCGGACGACTTCATTCTGGAACAAGGTCTTATGCTTTTGGAAACCACTCTGGAAGCTCTCTACGAACAAATTGGTATCCTCTGCCCCGAAAACGAACGGGACGCCACCTATACCGGGCTGATTCAAGAACAGCTGGATTTGTTCGTCAACAACTTCGAGCTCTATAAGGAGAAACACCCCTCGATCATAGACGATTATCTGCGGATGCTTCTGCAAGTCCTCATAAAAGTCCTGATCAGCAAAGGATTCTCTGAAATGGCCGACAAAATCAACGACTTCTCCAAACAACAGTTTTGCGAAGGGTAACAAGGAACCGTCGCCCGGAGGGAGGGCCCTATGCACACCGTCATTATCACCGATCAGCATACGACTGCCTTATTTGCCACACATAGGCGGTTATTCGCCCCCTTTCTCCCTGAACGGGGCGGCAGCGTATGCCAGTGTTCCTGGCATGAAGCCGGAACCGATATTGAACAGGCTGTTCCCGAACTGTATAAATCCATCAAAGGGTACCCGGAATGGCGGGCCATAATATTTGTCAACTCGGTTGGAGATGGTATGGCTGACAACAGCCTGGCCGGCGACAGCCTGGCCGACAACAGCTTGGCCCTCTATAGCCCCCACAACCCTTTCGATTTTGTCTGCAACCATAGTTTTGACCTGTTGATTCAGGAGAACCCGATACCCCTGGTTCGCTTGACACATATGTTGGCGGGGTTTCCCTCCCTTGGGGTCAAAGATTATGCGACGGGTTATACCTATTACGATGAACAGACCGGGGCTTTTTTAGATTGCCTCCACGAAGATGGGACTCCTATCCTGGAAAGCGATGTGGGGACTCTCGCCCCCGAAGACTACGAAAAAGTATTTGAGAGATTTGGAGGTCATATCAAGCTGCGCCTCTTTGAAGTCCCCTACTCCGAGAAGGAAAAAACCGAATACAGACGTCTGACCAGGAAGTACGCCCTCAAAGAAAACCGCCCTGTAGAAATTCTTGTGTTATCCACCAGAGAAATCCTCGCGACAGACGACAGGGAAGCCACCCGCCAGGCCGTCAACCATGCCTGGAATTTCCATGATGAGAAAGACAGCTCCGGGTTCTGGAAGATCTACCCCAACACATGCCGCTTCCTTTGTTACGATCTGATCAACCGGGAACACACCCTGTATCCCAGGGAACTCTGGCGGCTGTGCCTGTTGACCCTCACCTTGGCGATCAATCAGATCCCCAGCCAGGCCCTCCAGGCCTACCATCTGTACAGAGCCGATCTCAGTATAAAGAGCGGTGAACTTGCCAGGGTGCTTGAGAACCACCGGGCCAACCTGCTCTCCATTCAAGGCATCCTTCAAGAACAGAAACAACGCGCCTCCCAGGTCACCACCGACAGAAAAGACCTTGTGCCGATGCAAGAAGTCTCGGTCAGATTTGAACCTCTTGACGATGAGACGATCGTCGCAGACACGACTATGTTGGGTCTCGCCTCGGATTGTCCCATCCCGGAAATACGATTTTGGCGCGAGCACAAACAAGAAGCCAACCGGAAGATCGAACACCTTTTGTCAGGCCTCCGGGAGCTTGTGGCCGCCAAAGCTATCGAAACCCGCAACAGGATCTCCGGTTTTGCCGGCAAAGAACAAACCCTGGACCGGTTTCAGATCGAGCGGATCCAAAGGCGACTGGACGAGCTTGAGCCCCGGATTATCAACGCCAGAATCTACGGACTTCTCGATCCCAATGTCTATATGGCGGAGATTGACGCAGCCGGGCAGACTGTCCGCCAATCCTTGGGTCTGCGCCTAACCAAACGCAACATCCTCTACATCTCTCTGTTCGCCCTAATCATTTTCCTCGGCGGTTTTGTGCCTTACCTGATCAACGCCTGGGATATGAGCCGGAACGTTTTCTGGGCTTCCCTGGGTCTGACCGGGTCGGCTCTCGGGCTCCTGGCGGTAGGCGGCCTCCTGATTCTGTGGGCCGTGCGCCGAAAACTATTGAAGAAAATCAAAACCTACAATGAAACCGTGATCGCTGTTTTTGACCAAGCCAATGCCGGCGCTCAAGTCTATGGCGACTATTTTTCTAAGGTTTGCACCTATATGTATGCCCGCTCATTGCTTATGGGGTCCCGGTTGAAACAAGACAGCGACACCGCGGCGGAGAAACTGCGCAAGGCTCATATGGCCGCCCTGGAGGATGAGATCGCCTTGAGCAGGCTCCTATGCTCTTTGCACGGGATCCCCACCGATACCCCCGCTCTGAATAACCCTTTCATAAGTATCCCCGACCGTTTTTTGCAGGAGCATCCGTCGGCCAGTCCCTTGTATGAACTTGTGCCCAACACGGATTCGAAGACCTTGAAACTGGACAACACCGGTGAACCTCTCGATGCGCCCTACAGCTTCATTTCCGGGTTGTGTCTTATCCGTGAGGAAATCTACGAGAAGAAAGGAGTCTAACCGCGATGGCTCTACTAACCGAATTAATCATAACGGGTCTTGCTGTCGGTCTGTTTGTGTTGCTCCTGGCACTGTCCGGCAAGGCGAACCTGGATCAAGAGAACCGTCCGAAGCAATTCCTTATGCCCTTGGTGGCGGTCCTCTATAGTATTCCCGCTCTACTCCTTGCCGACCAAACCGCCGGTCTGGTCACCGTTATTCTGGAAACCATTGGTGAATACGTCCCGCCTCTCCTTTTTTTGACCCCATGGGCAGGCCTTATTAATAACATCCTCCTGATCCTGCTCTTCCTCGCCCTTAAATCCACCCTCCTGCCCTTAATCGATAAGATCTGGAGCAAACCCGGCTTCTTATTCCATTACATCTCCGGCAAAATCTATGAATTCAGCGAATACGAGGACATGTGGATCCTCAAAAAGGAATTCGGTCAGGCTAAAGCTCTGTGGAAAGGGTTCTATTGGTTCGGTATCGGCATTTCATCCCTGATCCTGGCTCTCTCACAGCTCTATCCTGATTGGTTGGTTTTCCGGACGCCTTTTTACCCGGTTTTTGGGATCCTGGTTCTGGGTGAGATCTTCTTCTTCCTGTCAGGTCCCACCGGGCAGGATTCACCGGACATAAACGGCGATGTTGACGAATCATATCGGGTCACCAACTATGGTATGCTGCGCCGGGTCTTTCACGATTTGTTTGACGACCGGATCCTCTATGACAACCAAGCCGATGCTCTTTCGGGACTGTCCTCATTTGATATGCTCGACACCCTCGCTGACAGCACGAAGGAATTAGATGTTGTTGTCTCCGGGTATTTTTCGGCTCTCAAAGGAAAAGGCCAAACCGTAGACCCCGGATTCGTACGGGCTTCCATCGATATGGCCAACGGGAAATCCGTCCTTCTGAATGTGCCCTTCTATCAAGACCTGACAGGGTATATCATCCTCCCCCTTGTCCGACGGCTCCTTTCCTATGACAAAGCCCTGATCATCGTTGGGCGGGACAGCGCCGCCGAAGATGTGCGGTGTTGGCTCCACGAAGGTATTGCCGCAACATGCGGGACGTCGGAATTGTGGAAAACCGGGATTCTAACCGAGCAAGAAACCGGGTGGGATGTGGCTGTTCTCCGGTTTGCCGACGTCTACAACCGATCAGTATTAGAGGCCGGCGCGGCGTTTCTCGATCAGGTGGGATTCGTCCTTCTGATCGAACCCTCCCGAATCATCTCCACCGGCCAAACCGGCCTGACTCTTCTTGGTGACCGACTCGCGAAAGGTTCCGACAATATCGTCTATTGTTCCTGTGACCGCAACTGTGACGGTCTTGTTGATACCCTTTCCCATATCCTCAAAGTCAACCTGACGGAAGTCTTCGCCACGGTTCCCTCCCCGGCGAACTGTTCTCTGATGTACTGGAACGCCCACGGGAATTTTCTGCACCATACAATCCTGCCCAACATCGCGCATTATCTGGGGGTAGGAACCGAATTATCCGCTGTAGCTCTAAGAAATCAGGTTGCCAAGACACTTTGGGTAAGCAGCGACCGTTTCCCTGTACTGGATATCCGCTGGATTGCCGGGCAATATCACCAAACCATCTGCCGGTACATTAACTTCCCCCAGAGCCAAGAAGCTCTAGCCGGAGCCTTCCGAGTCGAATCAAATCTTTGGAACCTGGACACCAAGGACAACGTCTTCATCACTGTTGAAGATGAATTCAACAACCTTTTTGAAATGACCCGCCTTTACGCCACCCGAGCCAAAAAACAAGGATTCGTGAATGTCATCAGCGAGAATTACCTGTTGCGGGATTATATGATAGACAACGCCTCACTTTTTGCTACCGATTCCAAGGTCATTCCCTCAATCGTTGCGGATTACACCCGCACAGAGAAAAACACGGTGGTTGAACTCATCATGGGAATGTTTGGCGGCTGTATCAGCGAAACGGAGTTGAAACACAAGTTGTCCCTAGCCGGAATAGAGTTCTGCGACCCCTTCCATAAGCTTTGCGAGCTTGTCATCAAACACTGCCATGTGGATACTGTCTCTATCGCACCCTGCTTCCGGGACGAGATCATCGGCGACGATATGGAGCTGGTGAAATCCATCTATTACGCCATCCTTGACAACGACACCCAACTGGCGGACTATGCCCGCACTTTCTCCAACGCTTATTTCATTATCGAGGACGACAAAGACAAAAACTATTATCTTGGAGCCATGCTCTACGGTCAAGTGTTCCAAAAATATCTGCCCGGTCAATTCTTGACCTACTCGGGAAAATATTATCAGGTACAGACCATCACCCCGGAAAGCGGTGTCGTCCTGCGCCGAGCGGCCGATCATATAACAGACCGAAAGGCCTACCGGCAGCGCCGGGAATATTCCCTTTCCGGGTTTGCACAGGATCCGGCCATGGGATCCCGGCGCACAGGAAAGGGTTTTGAGTTGAACCGTGGATTCTGCGATATTGGGGTGACGACTCAGGGTTATTATGATCTCACATCTTTGGACAATCTCGCATCTGCCCACCGGGTAGATTTGAGCAGCATCCCTCCCCGGCGGTATAAGAACAAAGCGGTGCTGCGTCTGAAACTGATGGGGGTCAGTGAGAAAGTGCGGTTCACCATAGCGTTGATGCTCAATGAGATTTTTGTGACCCTATACCCGGAGAGCCACCAGTATATAACAGCCACTGTTGTTAGAGACGCCGGCAGTGTATCCCCTATTGCGGACATAATGAGTCCCCTGCATCTGGACGGTTTCGCAGATGAGGACGCCGTCTACATTATCGAGGATTGTGACATCGACTTGGGGTTGCTTGTTTCCGTTGACCGCAATCTCACGCGATTCCTTGAGATCATTACCGACTGCCTGGCGTGGTATGAGGGTCGGTTGCCCCGCTCCGGCCCCTCAGCAGCCTCTGTAACCGCAGCGTCTCAGCAGGACAATGTTGAGGAGACTATACCGTTGACGCTGCCTAAAAAATACGCAGACAGCTGCTTCCTTCTCTATGGATACAGCCAAGTTGACCCCATGCTCAGTGTTCAGGAAACCTTACGGTTTCTTTCCTGTTACGGTTACGATAAAAACGCGCTGGAACAAGCCCGTGCGAGCTCCGAACAGAACCGTCATATCACCGACATTTCGCCGGACCCAGGCGCCCTGCCCGCTCAAGGTCTGCCCGGCGCAACAACGCCCGCATCCTCCGTCATTCATTTCTGCGATTTCTGCGGTATCGGATTAGCCGGAGGCGAATATGACGTATTGGCCGACGGCCGCGAACGTTGTCCCCAGTGCGCGAAATCATCTCTGAAAACTGTTGAGAAATTCTATCAACTGTACGAATATGCTCTCCGCCATATGGAAACACTGTATGGAATCCGCATCAAAGCCCCCATCAAGCTCCGCATGGCCGATGCCGGAAAGATTGCGGAACTCACAGGCGTGCCTTTTGTTCAATCCCCGGAATATAAAAGCCGGGCCCTTGCTTTTGCTGCCAAAGAACCGAAGGGGTACGCTATCACCATTGAGAACGGTGCGCCCAAGATCGCCGCCATGGCAAACATTGTCCACGAATTGACACATATATGGCAGCTCATCAACTGGGACAGAACAAAAATCATTGCCCGGTATGGCGAAAAGAATACCCCCATGGTTTACGAAGGAATGTCAACTTGGGCGGAGATTCAGTTTCTGTATTCAATTGAACCGGCCTATGCCAAACGACAGGAAATGCACGCAAGAAGCCGCCACGATGTTTATGGACGAGGATTTATGGTATATGCCAGACAGTATCCCTTCGAGTCGGGACCGGAATATGGGAGAACCTCCCCATTTCAGAAAGAGTGGCCTTTGGAACGAAAAACACCCGCCTCCAAGCCAATTAATCACTAAACGGGGCAAACCAACTCACCCGGAAAAACAATGTTTCCCCTGCCAACGCATAATCTCCGCGAATCATGGAATGAATAACCCAGAGGATGTCATATTACTGAAAGGACTGATCGCGGATGTTTCAATACACTGACGATATGAAAACCAGCATCAAACACATCGACAATCAGCATAAAGAGCTGGTCGATCTCGTCAATCGAGCCGCTTCTGTCGGCGTTACCAACCCAAGCAAAGAAGAGATGAAAAACTGCCTTGATTTTTTAGGCCAATACGTTGTCAAACATTTCGAAGAAGAAGAAAAGCTGCAAAAAGAAAGCTCTTACCCGAACTATGCCCAGCACAAAAAAATTCATGACGACTTCATCAAAACATTCAAAGACCTGTACGCGGATTTCGAGAAAAACGGCCCTTCCGCCAAACTGAGCTTCGCCCTGTCCAACACGGTCACGCATTGGCTCATCACGCATATCAAGAGGGAAGACGTCAAGTTCGGGAAGCACTACGCCGGCGCCCATTAATCCCCGACAACAAGGCTTCCCGGCACAAAGTCTATCATACACTGCTCAGGATTCAGCGGATTATACCGGATAGGTACCGACGCACCCGCCTGAATCCGCGCAATATCTGTGAGCATAACCCATTGCCGGCTTGTTGTTGTAACTGTCTGTCCTCCTGGTGTCATGAACTGCAGGGTTATGGTCGCTTAGGTTGCAACAACATCAATAAAAAACAAGAAGATCCACATTCTGAATCCTGAATACTGAATACTGGATACTTGCGGTCGAAGACCGCATTAGTAACCAAGAGAACATTTCCCAAGAAATATAAACTCCGCCTATGACAGATATTATGATAAGGATTTTCATAAACACTATTGTAGCCGATTTGTGTCTCCTTGTATAGGGCTTGGGGAAAAACAATAGATTAGCGGAAAACGCCAACTCAGTTGACGTTTTTCGCAAATCTATTGTATTCGTCCCAAACTCTATACAAGGTGAAAAGCGTTAAGTATAATAAGGACATAATATGTCATGTCATGTCATGTCATGACATGACATAGGGCGCTCTATTTAGCTTAAATCAATCAAAGGGGATGTTGCTCATGAAAACATATGGAAGAATACGCGCAATCGGCTGGGGGCTTTTTGTTCTTGGTTTCCTTGTTCCGTTTCTGCTAATAATGATGAGTGAAAAACCTTTTGAAACTCCCCTTCACATTGTTCTCATGGCCGTTTTCTTTGGGGGGTCAATGGTCTTGATAATAGACTGGTTTGTTTATTAATGAACAACCCCAATTGGATATCACTCTACAATATACCACCATCGACGGGCAGCAGGTGATCGCTTCTTGCAGAAGCATCGTTTATTTGACCGATCTGGCGAGGGTTCAGCCTGGCGGGATGCTTCCTCTCCGGTACGATCCCGCAAATCCGCAGAAGATTATGATTGACAAGAATGCCGATCAGGCGGGTATGCAAGCGGCTCTTGACAGACAGATGGTTGCAAGCGGGACAACAACTCAGGAAATGATTGATATTGCCAATAACGGCGTCATAACGCAAGGGGTCATTCTCTCAGCACAGCCCACCGGCAATATTATCAATGGCATGGGGGAAATGACGCTGCATATTAAAGTAACACGGCCGGCTAACGGCGGCACATTTGAAACGACTGTGAACAAAGCAGTACCCCAGGCCAGTGTCGCTTATGTTCAACCCGGCAGCGTCATAGAAGTCTATTATATGCCGGGCAATGAGCAGAAGATCGCGATGAAATTGAGACTGACGTGAGAAAGGCCACAGGCGAAGAGTACGATGGGGTACTGCTGAGATATTAAAGGAATCAAAACCACTGCGGTCATAAAGGAAATTAAACTGGGGGCCAAGATACTTAAGGGACAGTAGTACGCACTCCTTCTTTGGGATAGCATAATTCTCAGTTTCCCATGCTTAACGGCGAACCTGTATTTTCACAGCCCCACCCTCTCAAGGGCCACCCCATCCCTCAGCAGTTCAATCCCCGCATCCGCGACAATCTCCCCTCTTTCCAGCAACAACACACGAGAACACATCTCACCCGCGAAAGCCAGATCATGAGTCGCAATCAGTTTACCTTGAGGCAACTCCCCAAGGATGTCGATCAAGTTGCGCCGAGCCCGGGGATCCAGAAAGGCAGTGGGTTCATCAAACAACAAATAGTCCGGATCCATGGCCAGGACAGTAGCAATCGCCGCCAACCGTTTCTCCCCGCCGGAAAGCTTGAGAGGCGACCGTTCGGCGAGATGTTCAATGCCCAACTTCGACAGCGCGGCACGAACCCGTTGAGTCGTCTCCTCTTCATCGCATCCGAAACTGCGAGGTCCAAAGGCCACATCCTCAAAAATATTCGGCATAAAAAGCTGGTCATCCGGGTTTTGAAACACTAACCCCACCCGGGAACGAATTTCCCGCAGACTTTTCTTATGGAGCACCGTCTCCCCCACATGAATTTCTCCCTGAGCCGGAAGCAACACCCCAACAAGAGCCAACACCAACGATGACTTCCCCGCACCGTTCGCGCCGATGAGAGCGACATTCTCCCCCGGGCCGACAGAGAACCCCACCGAATCTACCGCTTTCGTCCCATCGGGGTATTCAACAATCAGATTTCTGACCTGAATCATAGTAAAACCCCCACGATCCGCAATCCCACCACCGGCAGACAAACCGTCGCCAACGCCAACACATCCGCCCCCCGAAACCGATGCCGGGCGGGAGGACTATGCTTCAGCGAATAGCCGCGACAACACATAGCCCCATGAACACGCTCAGCCCGGTCGAACCCCCGCAGCAACAGTTGCCCGACGAAAGACCCCATATGCCGCATATCCAACGCTTTCCCGGTGCCGGACCGCAACCGATAAGCCGTCATCATCGAATATACCTCTTCAAACAAAACCCCAATGTACCGAAACGTCATCTCAAACACCATGACAAAAATCACCGGCACAAAAAGACGCCGCAACTGAGCCGTCAATTCCGTAAAAGGTGTCGTCGCCACAAGCAGCAACGCCGCCATCACCGTCAAATACATTTTCAGCAGTATTGTCGCTAATGACAACATCCCCAGACTCACAGCGACCCCACCAACCGCAAAGGCCGCACCTGTGTCGAAAAAGACATTGGACACCCCTGCAAACAAACAGAAAGGAACCGCCACCAGAACACGGGTTAACAACACCTTATAGGGCAAATCCGCCATAGCCATCAAAACAAAAGGATAGAACAAATATGGCACCAATCCTACAAATTCATACCGCCCAAAAGAAACCACGAAAACAATAAATACAAAAGCGGATAACAGTTTTGCCAACGGATGTAACCGATGGATCACTGTCTGTCCCGCCGCCAGATTTTCCAAGGATCGTAGCTCGCGGACACGGGCACTTATGTCGGGCATTTGCTTTTTCTCTTCTTCACTTTGGCGATAACGAGCCCTGTCGCCGCCGCCAAAACAAAAGTTATTCCCGCCCCAACGAGACCGGCCACAGAAGTCCCCCCCACGTTCTCCGGATCAGAAGCGAAAGCGTAATCCGGCATAAAAGCGGTACTGTTCTGCACCCCCGCCACGCTTTCATAGAAAGATCCATCCGTTTCCAGCCCTGTCTCAACACCGAAAGCTTGTTCCGTCGTCTTCCCGATAGCCCATTCCAACCCATCCGGATGCGTGGAAGCAAACAGAGACAATCCGCCCCCCACCAAAACCGTCACCACAGCAAGAATCACAACAACTCTCTTCGTTGACCCCCCCCCTCCCTGAGCAGGGCCATCCTTCGCCGGAGCAAGATTTTGCGATCCGAAATAAGGCGTATTGTGATGGGCTGCATGGAGAATCTCCGGACGCATCTTATATATGAAACACAACACTGCCGCTGTCACAAAACCCTCAACAAGCCCGATAACCAAATGAATCGGCAGCATGAGCCCCATAAAGGTTCCAAAAGGCAACACCGTAATACCCGATGCCACCGTTTGCAACACCACACAAAAAGCCCCCAACTCCAGCCCAATCACCGCTGATGCTATCGACGCCGCCGACAGCCGTTTCAAGTCAATACCTTTCGAGAGCAAAGGTTTAAAAACCAACGGGTAGATGATAAGGCACGGCACGACCCCCATATTGAAAATATTGCACCCAAGCGCCAACAAACCGCCATCGGCAAAGAAGAGGCACTGAATAATAAGTACAGCCGTTATAGACAGAAAAGCCGGTACACCTCCCAACAAACCCGCCAGCATTATTCCGCCTCCAATATGTCCCGAAGACCCCGTCGCCGGTATCGCGAAGTTGATCATCTGTCCGGCAAACACCATCGCCCCTGCCACACCCATAATGGGAACCATCTTCTCGCTCAACTCACTCTTTCTGACTTTCGACACCGACACTTTGATTGCCGCCACACTCACCGCCCCCATGGTCAAACCCACCGCAGGTGAAAGTAGCGCGTCAGCCATATGCATAGTTGATTCAAACCCCCTCAATAAGTACTCTTTCCCGCAACACTAAGCTACCCTCTTCTAATTATACAAACAAAAAAAATATCCGTAAGCCCGGTGGGGGGATATTTCCAGACAAATTCCAAACATTTTTTTACTTTTTCCCAACCATCTGACTTTATACGATCCCTGTAGCAGGAAGCTTCTATTTGCGTTCCTCATCCGCAAAGGACTATAATGGAGAAAAATAAACCGCGAGGGTATAAAACGTGAGCAAACATGAACATAGCCACCACGACCACAACAAAGACCACATCCGTGATCACAGCCACGCCCACACAAACACCAAAACCGTGCTCAACCGCCTCGCCCGCGCCATCGGGCATCTTAACGCTGTACGCAATATGGTCGAACAAGGGCGCGACTGTTCGGAAGTGCTGATTCAACTCGCCGCTGTCCGCTCTGCCATCAACAAAACCTGCGAAGTCATCCTCAAAGACCACCTGGACCACTGCATTATTGACGCGATAAATACCGGCGACCGGGAAACCCTCAAAGAATCCTTGGAAGAACTCAATCGCGCCGTTGAACTGCTCATGAAATAGAAGCCTTTATTTCTTCAACAACACATTTTTGATCAAGTGGTCCGTGATGCTGTACTCGATCTCTTGCATCCATTCCGGAATATTAATCCCTTGAGGGCAAAGATCAACACATACACCGCACGCCGTGCAACGTCCGGCATTCTTTTCCTCCCCCAGTTGCTCTACGCCAATAGAATATTCCGTATTATTGCCGGTGGCACGCCATTCGTTAAATAACCCAAAAACCCGCGGAATATCCACCCCCGACGGACAATCCATACAATACCCGCAGGCGGTGCAGGGCACAACACCCGCTGATCTGTAGGCGACAAGAGCTCTATTAATGACATCATACTCCGCTTCCGACAAAGGCTTAAACCCGCTCAGAGTCGCCACATTGTCCTTAAGCTGCTCTAATGTCGTCATCCCGCTAAGAATGCAGAACACATTCGGCAACGAAGCACAATATCGTAACGCCCAAGATGCCGGGCTGGCCCCCGCATCCGCGGCCCGGAAAATCTCGCGAGCCGACTCGGTTAACGTCGCCAAGGCCCCGCCCCTCACCGGTTCCATAACAATAACCGGAATCCCTTTCGCGGTCACGATCTCATAATGATGTCCGGCATTCTGAAGATCCCAATCCACATAATTAATTTGAAGCTGTGCGAAATCAAAAGGATAACGCTCCACCAACCGTCCCAGCAGCTCCGTCCCTCCATGATAGGAGAACCCCAACCGTCGGATGACCCCCTCCTCCTGCTTCTGCTTCAAAAACTCATACACGGCATATTTTTCCGCCACCTCAAACATTTCTTCATTAACGCTATGCAACATATAAAAATCAAAATAGTCCGTTCGACAGTTCTCCAATTGTTTCAGAAAAATCCGTTCGACTTCCTCTTGATGTCTCAAAGCAAAAATCGGCATCTTAGTCGCCAAATGATAGCTCTCACGGGGATACCTGCTTAAAGCTTCGCCGACAAAACTCTCGGAAGCCCCCATATGATATGGATAAGCCGTATCAAAATAATTAACCCCTTGCTCCAAAGCATAATCCACCATTTCCAGAGCTTTATCCATATCAATGAATTTCGGGTTATCATCAATTGTAGGCAATCTCATGCATCCAAACCCCAGCAAAGAAACATGATCTGAAGTGCCTTTATAAGAGCGAGTATCCATGATCACCATCCTACTTAGTCGTTCAATGTGATTGACGCCGCCATAGCATACCAAGCCTTCGCCAATCGGCGTTTCCCGTCACTGTTCATATGGCCGCCATCCGTCGAATACAACTCAACCAACTGTTCAGCCATCACCCCGGAAGGATTGTGGACATCCCTGTTTGGCGTTCCGTCAGGAAAACAGCTTTCCACATCAGCAATGTCCAGAAGGAATGTATCCATCTCCCCACAAATCCTCCTTAGTTCCTGGTTGAAGGCGTATCGCATAAAATTTGCCGGCACTTCTCTAGCTGTCAAAGGCATCGTTGTTGAGACAACCTTAAGCTCGGGATTCGCTAATTGTATTTTCACCATTGTATAGCGATAATACTCAGCCACATCATTTGCTTTCCGGATATTTTCGTCCCAATCCAACTTGGCATCGATATCACTTCTGTCTGTATAACTGAGTTTGTTCATAACAGCCGTCACCTGCCGACCCCAGCCTTTTTCCGTGAATGTTTCAAACAACTCCCTTTTGGCACTTTCATCCGGATTGCCGCGATTCACAGCATAGATCGTACCAGGCACCACATCAGCCGGTTTCTTAGAGGCAACCGAAGGACTGATCACCCGAACCACCAAAGGATAGAGTTCTGGATTTTCCTTGTGTAATGCCTCCATACCATCTAAAATATTTACCCCCAATGACCCATGAGCAAAAAACCAGCTTGTTTCTGCAATCCCCTGTACAACCTCAGGATGATGATGCAAGTACTCCTCAATGAACATAACATCCCGATGATCAACAACGCGCCCAGGTTGATAAGTCTCATCGTATAGGCTTATATCCTCAGCATAACTCTTGCCGTTATGAATTGAAAGAATCACAAACCCACCGGCCAGTACAAGCATTCCAATAATAACAACAACCCATAAGTACATCATTCCACGCCGTTTGACATCCTGAACACTGCTTACTATAATCACCCTCATTCAACTCTCTTTATAAGGGTATTATAACACAGAACGGCTTGTTACCGCAAGATTGCCCACGTTACAGAGCCTACCATAACTCAATTTGCTCAATTGCTCAATTCGTGATCCGATGATGAAATTCCGGTGTAACCGCCTCAATCACCTTGAATTGATACCCCCGCTCGATCATCATAGGAATAATCGTCTTCATCGCTTCAACCGTAACCGCTTTTTCTTCATGGCCTAACAGACAAATCACATCCGCCGAACAATTCTCGAGAACACCGATTTCTGTTTCCACGGTGACATTAATGGCGGTATCCGCCACAGAAGTGGTCCAATCATAATACTTGTACCCATGATTGTGCACGAGTTCGCTCAACCGGCTCATAATCCCCACATTGTAGCTCGCGCTGATACCGTTGCTGGATCCTCCGGGGAATCGCATGATCGTCGGCCGAAAACCCACCACATCTTCCACTCTTTTTCCAATGGCGTTTAAATCAGCGAAGAACGCCTCTTCATTGGCATAGATCTCCGCGTAATTATGCGTATTCGTGTGCAGCCCGATAGCATGACCCTGATCAACAATATCTTTAAACAGATCATCCCTGTTATGAAGACCTGACACAAAAAAAGTCGCCTTGACTTGATACGCCGCCAGAACCTCCAGCATCTCAAGGGTCCGGGCAGAGGGTCCGTCGTCAAACGTCAGATAGATTATTTTATCCGAATCGGTTGCCGACTTTGGTCTGATCGTAACCATAATGATCTTTTCTGTTCTATTACCGCTTTGATCCCAGGCGCGATAGACAACTTCATAAACCCCGGCTGTGTAGAAATCAACCGAATCGGCGTCAATCTCCAGAACAGGATCTTCATCGGTATCGTCAATCACCAAGACTCCGCCGCTAAAATCGAAGGGCTCCCCAATGAACAGATCCAGATCCATCAGCCCGATAATCTCCGGCGACATCACATCCGCAACCGTTATATCCGGTAACAAACCCGTAACAGGAACAACCGCATCGCTATATCCGGCACCGGACACAGCCGCTAAACAGATGGCAACCAAAATCACAGCCATGACAACAACGCTTTTTCTATTTGTAATAATTCGTTTTATAATATCTTTAGACACAGCCAGAACCCTGTTCTCCATTGCCTTTCTCCTTTAAGATAATTATACCATTAAGAGACAACAAATCAAGAATAATATGCCAACGCAAGGGGAGGCTAAAATCGGTAGACACGCGAATTGAGGAGGGAAACCTATGGCCAACCAAGTTTCGGACACAAACACACAAACACCCAACAGACTCTTGCAGGAAAAGTCCCCCTATCTCCGCCAACATGCCTACAACCCGGTAGACTGGTTCCCTTGGGGCAAAGAAGCTTTTGACAAAGCGCGAACCGAGGACAAACCAATATTTCTCTCAATCGGGTATTCCGCTTGCCATTGGTGCCATGTTATGGAGAAAGAATCCTTTGCGGACGACGAGATTGCCCGCTTGCTCAACGAATCTTTTGTCAGTGTCAAAATCGATCGTGAAGAACGCCCCGATGTGGACCATCTCTACATGACTGTCTGCACAACTATGACGGGTCAAGGCGGTTGGCCCCTGTCCCTCTTTCTTTTTCCCGACCTGCGGCCTTTTTTTGCCGGCAGCTATTTTCCAAAAAACGACCACAACAATATGCCCGGATTTGCCAGCCTCATCGTGGAATTGGCCGGCATGTGGCATAATCAGCGACCCCTCTTAGAGAAGCAGGCTTCCATCGTCATCGACTATATAGAGAACCTCTCCCCCACCAGGGACAGCGGCCAGTCCCCCAACCAGACAGCCGCCAGCCAGACGTCCTCCAAACAGGCAGCCAACAGCCAGACATCCTCCAAACAGGCAGCCAACAGCCAGACATCCTCCAACCAGGCAGCCGCCAGCCAGACGTCCTCTAACCAGGCAACCGCCAGCCAGACGTCCCCCAAACAGGCAGCCGTCTACAAGGCCTCCGGCAGTCAGGCCTCTGTCGATCAAGAAATAAGGGGTTTGTTCTCTCGTGCTTACACCACCAGCGCGCCGTTCAGTCAAATAGCCCGCAACGCTTATCAATCCTTGGTCAACTCCTACAGTGAACAATATGGCGGTTTTGGTTCGGCACCCAAGTTTCCCACACCCCACAAACTATCTTTTCTGATGCGCTATATTCAGTTGCGGACTTCTCAAGAAAACGGCGGCGGCGAAATCGATACCGGCCGGGAAATGCTCGTCCGAACCTTGGAATCCATGGTTAACGGCGGCATCTATGACCATGTGGGCGGCGGTTTTTCCCGTTACTCCACAGATTCTGTCTGGCTTGTTCCCCATTTCGAAAAAATGCTCTACGATAACGCTCTCCTAGCCCGTGTATACACAGAAGCCGGTAGTTTTCTTAGGAACGACGAACCGGAAAAAGCGCAATGGTTCAACGACGTGGCGCGGGATATCATCCAATATGTTCTCTGGGAACTGAGCGACCCGGGAGGAGCTTTTTACACATCTCAGGACGCCGACAGCGAAGGCGTCGAAGGGAAATACTATTTGTGGACAGCCCAGGAGATTGTCAACATTCTGGGTCCCGAAGACGCTGCACTCTTCAGCCGCCTGTACGCTATCAGCCCCAAAGGGAACTATGAAGACAAGATCATCCTGAACACCATTGGCAAACCCCTCACAGAGGCGCAGAGGCAGACCGTGAAACCCATGCTGGAAAAACTTCGTACAGTTCGCGCCCGCCGCATCGCACCCCAGCGAGATCACAAAATCCTTACTTCAAGCAACGGATTAATGATCGCTGCCTTGGCTGTGGCCGGCCGTCTTATGCGGGAAAAAACCTATGTTGATATCGCCTGGCAAGCCGCCACATTCGTCTGGCACCGCTTGCGCACACCCGCAGGTCGTTTGTTGGCTCGATATTGCGAAGGGGAAAGCGCCCATCCGGCTTGCTCTGACGATTACGCCTATCTCATTGACGGATACCTTGAACTCTACCGGGCGACATTCGAAGAAGTTTGGCTTCGCCGCGCGTTGGAGCTTGCCAACACAGCCATAGAGCTTTTCTGGGACAGCAAATCCGGTGGTCTCTATTTGTCGGCTCACGATGTTGACGATGTCATTATCCGCAGCAAAAACTTCTGGGACGGTGCCCTGCCTTCCGGCAACGCTGTCGCCGCCAGATCCTTCATACAACTGTCTCGCCTGACCGGCGAAACCCGTTGGGAAGAATACGTCCACGGCATCTTCAACGCTGCCGAACAGGAGGTTCCGGCTTCTTTCGCCTCTGCCACCGTCGCTTTGGCCGAAACTGCCCTCTGGCTGGAAGACGGCGGCACTGAAATCGTTGTTGTCGAAGCGGATCGGGCTCAAGCCGGCAGCATCTCCATGGCGTCAGAACTCCATAAAGAGTTCATGCCCTTTACCGTTATCGCCCTCTGCGGCCCCGGTCACGAAGAAATGTCTGAGCTCGCTCCCTACACCAGCGACTACGAGTCCCTGGCAGACAAAACCTCCGCCTATGTCTGTCGAAACCAGCAATGCTCCATGCCAATCACAGAAAAGGAAGCCTTATTCAAACTCCTTTGAAGCTAACGCGGTCTTCGACCGCAAGTATCCGGTATTCAGGATTCAGGATTCAGAATGTGGATTTTTTTGTTTTTTATTAATGTTGTTGCAACCTAAGCGACTAAGCGACTAAGG
>Ga0082212_10001501_pt1 | contig 34438 bp, 26 predicted proteins | sample TergutNt197P3_FD_71548 | JGI IMG/M metagenome (GOLD analysis project Ga0082212, IMG submission 71548) | Neocapritermes taracua P3 segment gut microbial communities from Petit-Saut dam, French Guiana - Nt197 P3 | ecosystem: Host-associated > Arthropoda: Insects > Digestive system > Gut ... | reverse complement strand
GGTTTATGTATCTGTTTGTAACAGAGCGTCTGCCCGCTCCAGGGAGAACCGTATCCCCGGATGCTGCCGTCGGTTTCGATACGGATGAAAGGGCTGTCGTCGTTCAGCAGTTCCGTCGCGGGGAAGTGGCGCAGCCATAAACGGGTATGGGTACTCTTGCCGGTACCCGATTCGCCGAGAAATAAAATGGATTTCCCCTGATACATCACCACGGATGAATGAATGGAAACGGTTTGCCGCGACAGGGCGGCGATGCCGTAAAGTGTCCAACATGCGAAATTCAAATCATTTTCGTCGAAAAAACCTGTCCATGCGACTTTTGCCTGAAAACCGGCGTTTCCCCGATGTATTTCCGCCAACAGACAACTACCGTCCTGCTTTCGCATACGAAACAGGTAGGCGTTAAAAGATACAGACAAATCGTAGGTTTTATTTTCAAATTCGGATGAGAAATAAGGACTGATAGCCCAATCCCGAAACACCGGTTCCGTGCGGATGCTCAATAACGGTTCACAGTTTGTCTTTTCAGACGAAAAAAAAACAAATCCGGGGAGGGCAGGGATTTCATCTCCGGAAATTTGAATGGCATGTCCGGCAATCAAATACTGTCGCATGAATTTATAAAATCAAATTACAGTGAAGGGATTCCAATCCCTTCACTGTAATTCTTTTGGCATGATGACAGGATTATCTGTTGCCCCCTCCTGCAGGTGGGGTATCACCAGGAGGGCCAATCCAACCGGTAGTTTGAAACCCTTTTTCCACCTTCACCTCTACGGTTTCGATGGCAGGCGCCCTGTATGCCTCTTTTGTTTCCGGCTGATTGTCCATACCGGTTTGTTTTTCTTTTTCCATATTTTTTACGATTTCACAGTTATTAAAAAAATAAACATATCTATTTTATCACTCTTATATTTTCAGTTCCATTTTCCGAAACCACTTTCACGACATATACGCCTGCGGGCCAGTTGCTATTGACTGTGTGCGAGGATGCGTTGATGGCCGTTTCATGATACAGCGTCATACCCTGCATGTTATAGACGGCAACTTCCCTAATCAGGTTGGATTCGCCGGAGATGATTTGTAACAGGCCGTTTGATTCGAAAACATTCACTTTCTCGGATATGATTTTTGGCGTGCCGGTAGTTGATGTGGATGAGATTCGGATGAAGAACCGGTTTTCGCAGGCAACTGCCTTACCGTCCACTTGTTTGGGCGAATAATTCACCGCATAGTTGTAGGACGCCATGCCGGTCAGGTCGACCGTGAAGTTGGTTTCGAGATCTACCAGGCTGATGTACGCATCATACGCATCCATGCCGCTGAACGAGAGCGTGATTTCGCCTGCATAGCTTGTAGCTATTCCGATCGGGATAAACAAATCGTCGTTGTTGATGATATTGATAGCCGTTGCAATGAAATTGCCTTTGTACGGTTTCAGCGTATATATTTCGGGTATATCGCTGATGGTGTCCATAATTTTGCGGGCGTCCAAGTTGCAGAACGAATCCTGCCCTCCCTCGCGTTTGGCGATAAAGGTAAGAATACCTGCCACCGGATTACGGGCAACGATATCCAGTTTGTTGCCGACGCTGGCAGTCGCATGGAGTTCGACCGGTTCTTCAACAGTAGTCATCGATTCATTAAAATTCAATATGGTGTTTTTCGCTTCAAAAGCTTCCGTAACAACAAATCCCTGTAACGGAGCAATATATTGGTTCAGAGCTGAACCTTCAGGTCCCGCGAGGCCTTCAGGGGAATAAACTTCATACCCTTTATCTGTCCATATTTGATAGGTAGTACTGATTGCCTCGTCATTTGCTGCATATAATTCCTCAAAATCCAAAGTAGCCATATACGGATTGCCTACTAAGGTCACATTTCCGCCGCCTGCCTGGGTATTTTTACCAAAATTCAACTCTCTTGTGATGGGTAAATTGACTAATTCAAAGGCTGTCGTATAGCGGGGTACCTCATAGGAATTGCCCGGACTGCCATCACGTATTGCCAAGTATTCCCCGATATTGCTGTCAAATGTGAACTTGAAGAAAGTACTCGTGCCAACAAGGGATGGGCCTCCCGGATCCACTGCCGCCCGCAGGTCAGTCGTTTGCGGGTTCGACAACGGCTGGCTATATGGAGTGTATGGTAGATAATCGTGCGACTGGTGTACGCTGTCATGCAGCACTTTAAATAGTGAATTATGATGATGATCAAAGAACGGTATTTCACGAACATTGTCCAGAAGTTTCAGCCCTTTGTGGAGTTCTTCGCTTTGAATATCATTATCATCTAACCACAGCAGAAAAGCATCGCCGGCTTTAAACGGGGTTAGCAAGTCAGGCGATTCGTCCCAAACACCATGCATTGTAGTGTTTACAAGTTGGGTTTTAAAGAGATACATCCATGTCAACGGATAGCCGCCAAATGTAAAATCGCCCGGATAGGCCTGTTGTAATGGCATGGACAGCATGTTCCAGCGTTTACGTTTGTTATTAAAATCATAACTGACAAAGGCTTTGCCTGTCAGTTTACTCTGATATTTGAGTTGCGCGCGCGGTTCAAAATGGATTTCGGCAACTGTGGCGGGAGCCGTTAAGACAGGAAATACTGCCGGTGATGACGGAATGATGACCGTATCCAAAGCAGTCGGAACGGCATTGATGTCCCAGTTGGAGGCTTCGAACCAGTCGTCGTCAGTTGTCCCTTCCCAGATTAGTGTTGTGCCTAAGACCACTACCTCTTTCTCAACCTCAACGATAGCAGAACCATAAATTGTATTATCGGCAAATGATGTAGCTATTACATTAAGGATTTGCTCCGTTTCATCCAGGGCTACTGTTAATACCCCCGTATCGCTAATGGTGGTCGAGCTTGTTAAAGGACCTGACTGTTCGCCTTCGACGCTCCAAATCACCCTGTCGGATAATAATCCTGCGCTCAATTGTACTACTTGAGCCGTAAATTGTAACGACGCGCCGCCTGCCTGCACTATGTCGTACTGTGGCTTGACTGTTACGGAAGAAATACCTGCACAGGGGGATGTCTGGAAAGTCTTTGTAGCGCTGTTTGTATAGCCGCAATCATTTACCGCCCTGACATAAAACTCATACTCGGTACAGTCATTATTTGAAAACCAGTGAGTATTGTCTATTGTAATCAGGGTATCGGTTGTGGATCGTCCGCTGAAAGCATTACCGCCCCGTGCGAAAAAAATCACATAACTGTCCGCATTCTCTGCAACATCCCAACTGAAAGTTGCGCCGTATTGCGTAGGATTGCTCACTTCAATATTAACAGGAGCAGCAGGTAAATTTTGTAACCGATCACTGTAAATAGCTGCCTTGTGTTTCATTTCTCTAAAAACTCTTGCATTGTCAGCATTTGCATTTCCGGTTTGCACGCCTTCATCCGATAATCCGTGGTTGGAAAAATAATACGTCCCGACACCCTCCGTCGACATGACCGATCCATATTCTATATCATCATTACCTGTCCAATACCACCCCCAGGCGTATTCAAACATAGGCTTGGTTTTTGGAAGTTCATTGAGGTAATGTTCTTCTTCGTGGTGCATTCCCAAGTTGTGTCCTATCTGGTGTATCAATGCAGTTGTCGAGGACGCCATTTGTACATTCACCACGCTAAATGCAAGATTGGGGTCTCCTTCTTTCTCATCTAAAATCCATGCCAAGCCGTCGGTAAGATTATTTTCTACTAAAAGAACAACAAAATCAGCATTTTTTTCTAATCTTAATTGATGAACCTCATCCATGACGCCGTCGTGTTGTCCGGTTAATAAGGCCAAATCGTCGTCCATAAGGGTATTCGGATTTTCGACATAATCAACCTGCGCATGAAAGACTATATGAATTTCGTCACCATTTCCTTGATTATAAAGTACATTCTTTGCGATTGCCTCTGCGCCTGCAATTACAGTTTCAATGTCGCTGCCTGATGAAGTAGCCAAACCCGCTGCGGCAGCCGTATAAACGACGAGTACATTGATGATAGCGGGATCGGCAGTCTGTAAATTCTCATCCACGCTGCAACCGGATGTCGACCTTGTGGTAACGACGTTTGAGCCAACACCTTCAATCAGGGTTACAGCGGGTTTAGCTTCATCATTACCCAGCCTCAACTGCTGTTTCGACTGATCCAGTAACATCAGGTAACTCACGTCCGAATAGATGCTGCTATGGCTTGAAAATGTTTGGTTAAGTTCCGGGACGTTCAGCATAAAAAGTGATTTGCCTTCCTTGCCTGTGGTAATATAACCGAAAGCCATCGGATAATCGGGCAGTTTAAAAACGATTGACAGTGTTCCGCTTTTATTTGTGGTAACGCTGGAAATAATCGCTGTAAAACGGATATTGTCAAAAAGTTCCAAGTCGACTGCATCGCCGGCTTTTACAATGTCCGCACGCTGTAACACCGGATTCAGCGTAAACGCTCTGTGCAACATGGCGTCTTTCACGCTTTCGGGAAGCATGACCGGCGCTTCAGTTGTACGCACTGTCACTGTCTGATCATTCAGATTGATCAGTTCATTCGTTTGTGCTTTCACAACACTACAAAATGCCATGCAAATGGCAATTGCATAAAAAGTAAAGTTTTTCATATTCATTTCGTTTAAAAAATCCATAGATATTAACGGCCACAAAGGTAGAAAAGATTTTTTATAAAAACAAATTTTTTTAATTTTTTTTACTGCGGATTGTAAATTCTTACTATCAGGGGATTGCGGGTCAAGCCCGCAATGACGAATGGACGGAACCTGTAACATTTTTTTTACCACAAGGGGCGCTAAGGATTAGTACAATAGACACAAAGGTCGAGTATCTAAAAATCAATAATACGGTCGCAAAAAGCAAGCAGCGATTCGCGATGGGTAATCAGGATGAGTGTCAGTTCACGGCGCGTGTCCCACAATTCGCGGATGGCTTCGGCGATTTCTGTTTCGGTCGCGGTGTCGAGCGAGGATGTTGCTTCATCGAAGAAAAGTACTTCGGCCTGTTTGTATAGTGCGCGGGCAATGCCCATGCGCTGCCGCTGACCGCCCGAAAGGCGGCATCCGTTTTCGCCAAGCAGCGTGTCAAGTCCGTCGGGCAACGAGGCGATAAAACCGTGCAGGCGAACGATCTCCGAAATTTCTTCAATCCGTTTTCTGTCAACCGTTTCCGGCGTACATCCCAATGCGATGTTTTCGGTGATTGTGCCATCCATGATATATACATCCTGCGGCACATAGCCTGTCAGGTCATGCCAGTCGGGAAGCAGGTCTTTGGTAAGCGGCGTTCCGTCAATTATTATCGTCCCTGCCTGCGGGGCGAATAATCCGAGTAACAGGTTGAACAGCGTGGTTTTACCTGCGCCGGAAGCGCCGCGGATACCGATGCGCTCGCCTTTTTTGATGGTCAGTGAAAAGTGACGGACGACCGGCGCTTCATTTACGCCGGCATCCGGAAAATGAAAACAAAGGTCGTTAATTTCTATTTTTTCCCTGAAATGCAAGGAAGTATGCGGCGTGGCGTGTGTATCGGCGGGTGCAGGCAGCCCGTCGCCGTCCGGCTCAAACGCTTCGCGAATGGTATCAATGGTATATCCTGCGTTTTTCAACTGTATCCAGCCGGAAATCAGGATACGGATGGAAGGCAAAATGCGCAGGGCGGCAACGGCAAACAGTCCGAAAGCCACTTTCATGGACGCATCGCCTTTGTTGTACAGTACCAGCAGGATCATGCCGGCAGCGATGCCACACTCCATGATACCGCCGGGGATGTTCATCATCTTTTCAAACCGTTCACGGTAAAAAGCAATCCGCGAAAGTCCCTCGCGAAAACGCGCGGCAAAGAAGGGAAAGGCATGATACGTCCGTACCTCGGCGTAGCCGCGAAATGTTTCCGTTATCAGTCGCGATTGCAGGCGCCACGCTTCATTTTCCAAAGCCCCGTACTGCGACGTCTTTTTCCTGATCACGAAATAATAAAACCAGACGGCCGGAATCAGGCAAAGCGCCAATAACAGGGCTAAAAACGGCGAATACCACATCAGTGCGCCGTCAATCATCAATAACAGCAGCGCCTCGCCGCCCATGACAAACAGGCGCGATACGATGCCCTGTACGAACACATAACAGTTTCCATTGATTTTATGCGCGAAAGAAGCGCTGTGGGTTTGCTTGACATAAAGCAAACCTTTCCGGAAATAAGTCGTATACAGTTTTTCTGAAAAATAAAGGTAAAGCCGGTTGACGTATTTAATCCTGAACGAGTTGATGAACAGTATCAAAACATTTTTTACCACAATCAGCCCGCCCGTGCCGGCACAGACCAGTATGACAAAAAGCGTTTCATCCGTGATGTGCAGACCGGTACGGATACGTCCCGACCAGGAAGCATTGTCGACGCTCTGCGGGTCTAAAATCAACAGCAGAAGCGGAACCAGCAGCGCCAGTCCGATAAAATTGACCGCCGCCTGCAACAGCACCGAAAAAGTAACGCCCATTCCCTGCCGGCGGAATTGCTGCGGTATCAGGCGAACGATTTCACGCAAAAGCATATACGATTTATATTATTAACATATAACCAAACACTTACAGTCCGCGAATCGTTTTAGGGTACAACAGATGCGCAAAAACCGAATAGATAATTCTTTGCAGGAATTTCCCGGGGAAAACCAGTTCATATTTCCAGCGATCCGACCGCAGTATACGCATTTTATAGCTAAAAACATTCCGGAATGAGCGATTTTCTTTGGGAGGCGGAGAGAACGCCGGATGCAGCATGTCGTTCCATATCCGGTCTTCCAGCGCCCTGTCGGACCGATAGGGTGGCGCATCTTCCGGATTCAGGCCTAAATGCCTGACCGTTAAAGAAATTAACGCGTCAGCCGGTTTTGTCAGACCGGCTTCGGTCAAAGAATCCCTGAAAAACGTAAAATCAATCATTCCCCTGTACGCGGTGAACAATACAGCCAAATCGCACAAATAACGCAACACGATTTTACGGTGAAGATGCGCAAGCATGTGCAGCATGACAAACAGGACATTGAAGGCAGGCGGCGGAAACAGCAGGCTTTCATTTGCCGGCGCTGCATCCGCAAGGCCGGTTTCTTCTGCAAGTCCGGCATCCGCTAATATCTGCTGCAACCGTTTCTCCAGCATTTTACTGTGATGAAAGAACGAAACGCCCTGATGATTCAGGAAGGTATGGTGGTTTTCGATATGGACGCCGCGATAATTATAACATACATGCTTTTTCGAATCAAACCCTTTTTTGCCGGTAAGCTGTTTCAGTATGGCATCGCCCTCCTTCGCTTTACCGCAGAGAAAGATGTCGAGGTCGCCAAATTCGCGACTGTAGGGTAGGGGATAAAGCCTTGACAGCGAAAGTCCCTTGATGATCAGCATCCGGATCGCATGTTCTCTGAAATTAGCGGCAAGCGTTGCTGCTGTTTCACTGATATGCCGGCAATGTTTTTCAATGGCGTCGACCCTTGCTATCCAGCTTAATTTCAGGGCAAACGGAGGCTGCAACTGTTCGGGCAGCCGCATGGCGCCGGTCAACGATAAAACCGTTACGCCCTGTGCCGCACAGTGTTCCATCAGCGCCTGCCAGTCGGTTCCGTCGGCATCGCTGAAGATGGATGCATCGGGACTTGTCCCGTACAACGCTGCTGCGGTCAGCGCGATCATGCGTTGAGAATTACATTCCGACAGGGCGCTCATATCACGAGGGCGTTACATTGCACAAGCCGATCAACCCACTGTTTTGCATCTGTTTCAGCCGTTTCGGCATCCACCTGAAATCGATCGACAAGTAAGCGGGTCACATCGTCAAGCGAAAAGGTTTTGCCATAAAGCATCTTCCACAACCATTCGGCTGTGGTATTGAATGAAATGACTTTCGTCATATCCAGCCCGATACGGCCCTGCATGATCAGTACGCTTTCTCCCGCAATTTTCCGAATCTCAAGTTCGCCTTTTATTTGCATAATGATTCTGTTTTTGACCGTCAAAGGTACAATTTTTTTGGAAGTATTACAATAATTGAAAAATTATTCTTAACTTTGCGCCGTTTTTTTTTGCTAAAATATAATACTTACAAAAATGATTAACAAAGGATTATTTTCGATGGCGATGGTTATTACATGTTTTACTTCCTGCGTTACGCCGAGCAATGTTGTTTATTTTCAGGATGCCGGCGATTATGAACGTAACCGGAATGTAGCCTCTTATGAAGTGATCATCCATCAGGACGATCTGCTGGCCATCATGGTCAATAGCCAGGCAACAGAAGCGGCCATGCCCTATAACCTGCCCATATCCAACTATTATGTAGGGGGCGAAACGTACGGACAGCAGCGCTTGTTAGGTTATTTGGTTGATAATGATGGAAATATTGATTTTCCGATTCTTGGCAAGATGAAAGTGGAAGGGCTTACACGAAACGAATTGCGGGATATGCTAAAAGATAAACTGATAGAAGGCGGACATCTGACCGATCCCATCATTACGATCAATTTATTGAATTTTAAAGTTTCGGTACAGGGCGAGGTCAACCGTCCCGGCAGCTTTGTGGTCACCGGTGAACGCATTACCTTGCTTGACGCATTGAGTTTAGCCGGCGACCTGACGATTTACGGACGTCGCGACCGTGTTTTCGTCATACGTGAATTGCATAATGAGCGTATCATGCTCAACCACGACCTGACAAGCAAGGATTTATTCACCTCTCCCTGCTATTATCTGCAGCAAAACGATATTGTTTATGTGGAGCCTAACAAACGCAGGATACAGCAAAGCGCCATCAATCAAAATAACAGCATGTCGGTATGGCTGTCGGTCGCTTCTGTGATATTATCCGGCATTACATTAATAGTAGGGTTTTCTAAATAACGCAAACACATGAATGATAAAAATACAGCAAATATACGTATGGCAGAAGGCGATCCCTCCATTACGATTCGCGATATAGCCGGGATTGTACTGCGCCGGTGGTACTGGTTTGTCATCTCGCTTTTCCTGTGCCTTTCCCTGGCCGTTCTTTACCTGATGCAGGCGCCGAAAGTATACCAGCGAACGGCAACCGTCCTGATTAAGGACGACTATTACGGATCGAACGAGACTGCCATTTTCCAGGACCTTTCCATTATTGAAGGTAAAAGCAATGTCAATAACGAGGTAATTGTTTTCAAAAGTAACAGATTGATGCAGGAAGCGGTTCGACGGTTGAAGATGGATGTCAGTTATTCCGAAAAAATCAAATTGAGAACCTATGAACTGTATACCAAATCGCCGGTTACCGTCACTTTTTTAGACAGGGACGACACCCAATGGGTTGTATTTAAGGCCAAACCGCTGTCGGACAGCGAAATTGTGCTTTGGGATTTCAGGGAAAAAGACCTGGAAGACGAGAGATCAATGACTGTTCATCTCCATGATACCGTACAGACGCCGATCGGGATGCTGGTCATCACACCCACACTCTGGTATAATGATGAATGGCTGGACAAAACCGTTACCGTTAGTAAATCCGGTTTCTTAAGCGTTGTCAGCCATTACCGCAGCGCATTGACGGTTGAAAGGGCCGACAAGCTAACGTCGATCGTCAATCTCTCAGTCAGGGACGTCTCCATTCAGCGAGCCGAAGATGTGCTGAACACCGTTATTGCCATCTATAACGAAGATGCGATTACCGATAAAAATATCATGGCGACCAATACGGAGGAGTTTATCAATGACCGGCTTGGCATCATAGAAGAAGAACTTGGCGACGTCGATCTGAAAATAATGTCCTACAAAACGCAGCATAACCTGACGGATATGCAAAGCGACGTCCAGATTGCGCTTCAGGAGAGCAGCGAATCCGACCGGTCCATTTTCATAACCCAGAACCGCAGGGCAATGGCCGAAACGATGCGCTCTTTTCTGTCGAATCCGGCTAACCGTACTTCCATGATTCCTGCGAATACCGGTATTGACGACTTGAACGTTGAAAGCCAGATAGCTACCTATAATCAAACCCTCATTGACCGCAACCGCCTGATTGAAAACAGCAGCGACCGTAATCCGGTCGTTCAGAATCTAAACAACAAACTGTCGGCAAGTCATCAAAATATCTCGCGCTCGGTAGATAACCTGATTTTCAACCTCGATATCCAGCTGAAAAATGCAACTGCACGCACCCAGCGCCTGAGCGCGCGCGTATCCACCATGCCGCAAAAACAGTCGGAGGTGAATACGATCAGCCGTCAGCAGAAAATCAAGGAAGACCTTTTCCTGTATCTCCTGAACAAACGCGAAGAGAATGCGCTCAACAAAGCCATCACGGAAAGCACAGCGCGCATCATCGATCCGGCCTTAGGCAGTAATGCCCCCGTTGAACCGCGCACGTCCATGATCCTGATGTCCGCTTTTCTTCTCGGACTTCTCATACCTTCGGCTGTCCTCTACCTGATGACGATTTCCGATATTTCGGTTCGCGGACGTAAAGACATTACGTCGGCTCTTACCATCCCGTTCTTAGGCGAAGTGCCATATAAGAAGTTGAAAGACAAAAGTATAGCTGTAAAAGACAACGGAAGGGACATGGTTTCCGAAGCCTTCCGCATTATTCGCACCAACATGGATTTCATGCGCGTGAAGCAGGACGATCTGAAAGTGATCATGACCACATCTACCAACGTCGGTTCCGGCAAGACTTTTGTGTCGTCCAATCTCGCTGTCAGCTTAGGCATGACCGGTAAAAGCGTATTGCTCATCGACATGGACATACGCAAAGGAACGCTTGCCAAAGAACTTAACAAGAGTGATAAGGAAGCAGAAACAGGCCTTACCAGCTATCTGTCAAAAATTGTCGACGACATCGATTCGCTGATCATTAATGACATCAATTTTCCCGACGTCGATATTATCCATTCGGGGCCGGTACCTCCCAATCCGTCCGAACTGCTGCTGAGCAAACGTCTTGACGATCTGATAGGTAAGTTAAGGGACAGGTACGATTATATTGTGATCGACAATGTGCCCTGCCGGCTTGTGGCCGATGCGCTCATCTCGAATCGCGTGGCCGACCTTACCTTGTACGTCATCCGCGCCGGAAAACTCGATCGCCGCATGTTACCCGACATCGAACAGCTCTATCATGACGAGAAATTGAAAAACATGGCCGTCATACTCAACGGGATAGGCCATGATAAAGGCTATGGATACGGTTACGGATATGGCTATGGATACGGATATGGCTATGGAAATTAAACTATCCGTTTGCCAGCCCCTAACGCCGATAAAGCATGAATTTCCTCCGTTTTTTTACCCCAAGGCAATCGTTCATCTCGTCCGCCTTATTACACGATTCCACCGATATCCACAGCCATATTCTGCCTGGCGTCGATGACGGCATCAGCAACTACCCCGAAGCGGTCGAAGCATTACGCTGGCTAAAAAACGCCGGGGTAGGGCGTCTCTACCTGACGCCCCACATCATGTCCGATTTTTCCAAAAACACATCCGCCACCCTGTCGGCGCATTTCGATTCCTTTATTCAAAAGCTGGAAAACGACGGCATAACCGATATCCCCGCATTACAGCTCGGCGCCGAATATATGCTGGAAGCCGCATTGGCAACGCATAAAAAAGACGGCCTGCTTACGTTTGCAGGCCGTCATGTATTAGTAGAGACGTCGTATATCACGCCTCCGTTAGGATTTTCAGAAATCCTTGAAAATCTGCTGGAAAACAATTATTCACCGGTACTCGCACACCCCGAACGTTACCAGTACATGGATATGAACGATTATGAGCGTCTTAAAAATCAGGGTATCAAACTTCAACTCAACTTCATTGTCCTCACCGGCATTTACGGTACAGTCATAAGGGAAAAAGCCGAACATCTTTTACAGGAAGACATGTACGACTTTACCGGCTCCGACATGCACCGACTTTCGCGCCACCGGGACGTCTACTCCTTACAAAAACTGTCTGAAAAACAAATCCTCAAGTTACAAAAACTTTTCCGTAATAACCGGTCGCTGTGGTAAGCAGCAGGTTCATTAAAAATTGCCTTTCAATGTAATCATTACATTGGCAATTCTGTTCATCATCACATCTTCCGGTCAAGATTTTTGCCTTTTTCCTCGTGCTCGAAATTGGGGACAAACGACCGGAGCGAGGCCACGATATCGACTTTTGTCACGTCCGGACACGACAGCGTATCTGCTAACGAAGTCAGATACGCATCGACCGCTTCCCTGCTTTTGCAGTGGTAATTCGTTATGACCCCCAGCGCCTCGAAACGGTTCATGTCGACCTGTTCTCCCTGAACATAAAACTCCTCAAAATCTTTTTCACCGGTCGTATCCGAACGGAAGTAATACACCGGATACGTTTTCGTGTCCGTTTTCATCTCTGCGGCAAAGCGTTTGGCCTCCTCTTCGCTATCGCAACGGTACGGCATATATCCAAGCGACGCAAGGAATGTATCGGCAATCGTTGAGAAAGTCATCATCTGCTCTTCCGCCAGCTTCGGGAAGAATATCTCGCGGCTGTTTCCGAGTATGTTCGCCAGCAGGCATATCTGTCCGCTCTCTTCGGGCGAAACAAAATAACGCCTTACGTCTTCGGGCGCGCTTAGCGGCTGGCGTTTCATCACCCGCTCCATAAATCCTGCCGGCAGCGATCCGTTCGAAAAGGCCACATTGGCAAACCGCGCGGTCGATACCTTAAAATGCGATGCGTAAGTCATGATCATCTCCTCCATCACTTTTTTACTGCATCCCATGATATTCACCGGATTAGCCGCCTTGTCGGTCGATACGCAAAAGAAATGGCGCGGCGGGAACGCTGCCAGCAACTCCATCAGCCTCCGTGCTTTCAATACATTGTTTTCGAGCAGCGCCCTGACCGAATATACATCCTTCTCGCTGCGTACATGCTTGTGTGCCGAAAAGTTAGCCACAATATCGAACCCCTTTTCACTTGCAAACAGCTGTTCAAAAACAGCATCCGCATAATTGACAGGGTAGGTACGGTACTCGTCCGGCACGTACATGCCGTATGTAGAGCGCAGGTCGCGCGTCAGTTCCGTCAATCCGTTTTCCGAAATATCCACCACCACTAATTTGCGGGGCTTATACCGGAGCAAAGCCCTGATATAGGAAGAGCCGATAGAGCCGGCTCCGCCAATGACGAGAACTGAACTTCCGCCAATCTCGCCGTTCAGGATTTCATCGCTCGCCTCCATATCGTGCAAAAACATACTCTGCTGTCGGTGCGTAATATGCTCGGCAATAAATTGAGTTATCAACATCATATTTTAAAACTGAATTTTGAAATACATGGTAAAGTCGAAGATTTTATGTATTCAGAAGCCATTTCCAAACAGGAATTACTTGAATGACAATGCCCTGTTCTGTTATTGTATCTTCTTCGTCTTTGGTAATAATGAGCATTTTATCAATTTCCATTTGTTTTGCAAGTTTTCCCAATGCCGTAATTTCACGTTTACGGGTATCAAAATCGGCTAAACTATAAGCCGTCTGAATGGCAAGTTTTTTATCCGGAACTACAAAATCTACCTCCACGCCATTGTGATAATAATAAACTTCATCCTTATATTTTTTGTGAAGTTGAATTGCTACCAAATTTTCCAATAACGAAGTATTCGGGTCTATTAAAAATAAATTCAACAAGCCGTTATCGGTAAAATAATACTTTTTGTTTGTCTCGCGCTCTACAAATCTGGAATTTAAATTTTCTATCGAAAAAACAAGCCATGAATCCTTAATATGATTGATGTATTCAATAATTGTTGCGGTCGCCACTCTTGTTCCAAGCGAAGATATGACATTGGACAAACGGGTGTAGGAAGTTGGCTGTTTAAGATTTTCCGCCAGTTTTTTTACCAAAAAATGCAATGCTGCATCATTTCTGATTTGATAACGACTGCAAATATCGCCCAAATAGATTTTTTTGTATAAACTGCTTAAATACGCGCGTTTATCATCTACCGCTATTGATTCGGGAATACCGCCTTCAGAAAAGTAATTTTCAAACAGTTTGATGGTTTTGTAATAATTTTCGTATATAACGTTTTTTTCGTCAATATCTACTTTTCGGGCTAAAAGATACTCACGAAAAGAGAAAGGAAAAACGTCGTGTATTAAGAATCTGCCACCCAGCGTGGTTGCAATCTCCCTGCTCAACATTTTTGCATTACTGCCGCTGACATAAACGCGGTATTTATCATCTGCCAATCGTCTTGCAAACTTTTCCCAGTGGTTAATAATCTGAATTTCATCAAGAAAAAAAATGGGTTTACACTCACAAATTTCTTCGTAACACTTTTTTATTTTGTCTAAATCCTGTAATTCAAGTTTGTCTATCCTGTCGTCTTCAAAATTAAAAAATAATATTTCCTCTATCGAATGTCCTTTTTTTATCAAATTGTGGATTTGCTGGTACATTAAATAAGTTTTTCCGGCGCGACGTAACCCTACAAATACATAGTTGAAATTAGATTCAATATCAACTTTCCGTTCAACAAAAGACATTTTCATAATCTTTTGCTGATTTTCTCTAATAAGAATTTTTATTAATTCCTTATCCATTTTATATACAAAACGATTTTACCTGTTTTTTATAATATATATCTAACAAAAATCACCTGTTTTCATATTTTTTTACTCAGCACTGCGAAACAAACAGTTTAAAAAATGGGTCGGCAATAAAATATTCATCTTTGGTCTTTTCAACTATACCATTATTTATCAATTCTTTTACTGCACGTTGTAATGTTGCAACAGCAGGTAAACGATGTCTTTTGATATATTCGCCGGAAAAAATATTTTTTCCTCCGACAGTCAGGGCTTTAAGCAGTTGTTTGCGACTTTGCGACTGTCGGTCAAATAGTTCCATGTAGTAATCGCTTTTATGAACAAGTATTCTTTTAGCGCTTGCATCGACCATCCCGATTGTGATAATCGAATGATTATTAACAGCTTCCTGCCATATCTCCGAAGCCATCAGTTGAATATAGTGCGGAATATCTGCGGCCGTGTCAATCAAATAGTTTGCCGTATCTTCATGAATTAAAATGCTTGACGACGCAAATTTCGTCTGTAGAAAAGCTATCGTATCATTCCGGGGCATAACGCCTATTGTCATTTGCGAGGTAGCATTGTAGAACGCTTTATTCCTGTCATTAAACATCTCTTTGAGTAAATGCGTTTTGCTGCCGAAGAAAAGGTAATTCGTTTTCTGTTGCTGCTGAACCTTACTGCGCAGAAGCGCCTCGAAGTTGATGTTTTTCAATTTTTCAATCTCCTGAAATTCATCAAAAAAGACAATTACGCGCCTGTTATTTCCCGCAAGGTATTCGGGCATATCCAACAGTTGCGAGATCAGTGTTTCATCGACCTTTGCATTGGCGAAGTCAATGGAAAAATCGGGCGATCCGTCTTGTCCAAAAGATAAAATCGGTCGTATGCTTTTGATGATAGAAGTGAAAACCTGCGCAAACCTGTTAAAATTCGATTGTTTTTCCGAAAGCGCTTTCGTGTAGAGGCGCACAAACGATTCCGGCGAAAAAACAGGCATGAAATCGAAATAAACACATATAAAACCTGACTTTTCAAGCTGCTCTATTACCCTGAATACCAAAGATGTTTTCCCAAAACGACGCGGCGCGTACAGGACAGCGCTGTTGCCTCCCGAAAGCAAACCGACAAGCCTTTCAGTCTCTGCTTTCCGGTCGTAAAAATCATTGGCTTTTACAATTGTACCGTAAGAAAATGGATTCATAATTCATTTATTTTTGCGCACAAAGATAACGGTTAAATACCGGTTATGCAAAAATGCGTAACGCATTTTTGCATAACCGGTAAAGCAACGCCTATGGCTTAAATCTCGGCAGGTCGCTGAAGATGCGGTAGACGAGGTTGCTGTGGGGGAAAAGGATGACCCAGCAGGTCAGGAAAATGATCATGAAATCAACATAAAGCGAGCGGTTAATGAAATACCATTTCTCCAAGGCACCTTTTACCGGATGGATTTTCTCATAGTAAAATTTCATCGGATCATCCGCTTTCGATACATGTAACTCTTCATCGCGGAACACCACCGACCCGATGCCCGATAACCCCGGACGAAGGTGGTCGATGCACGACCGGATATCTTCTGCATACGCATCATACCCCTGCCTTAGCAGCGGACGCGGCCCGATTATACTCATATCTCCAATCAGAATATTGATCAGCTGCGGCAACTCATTCAGTTTTGTTTTCCGCAGGAAACGCCCGACAGGAAGTACGCGCGGGTCATTCCGTGTTGTAATAGCGCCTGTACCCATATTGATACTGTTCTTGAGCATCGTCGCAAACTTCCACACATGAAATGGCTTTCCGCCGCGACCGATGCGTTCCTGAAAATAAAACACACTGTGTTCGCCCGTAAGCAACAGAAGGATGCAAACAGGTATCAGGATAGGGGAGAGGACTATCAATGCCGTCAGCGACAGGACAATATCGCAAAATCGTTTGGTAAAAAGATACATCATGTGCTCTGCGGCTAATTTCGGGAAGAATATCTCGCGACTGTTTTTGGGTATGTACAATAATAATTTTTCAACCAGTAAGCAAAGGTCGGGTTCTGCAAAATGATTTCATTGTTCGGTAAAATATCGATCAAATCTTTTTCCAGCAGCGCTTTTTTATATTTGCAGAGGTTCCCAGGTCGTATTTTATTAGCGTATCCTTTGCCGAAAAATTACTCTTTCCATCTACGATGGCCAGCAAAAAACTGATTTGATGCGGGTTTAAACCGTCGATAATATTTGTAAACAACAAACTAAGCTGGTCAATCAAACTTGTTAATGCGGTTTGAAGTATTTCTTCAATAGAAATTGCAACTCCTGTTCTCTATTCGTATAATTATCAAGCAAAGCAAGGTGATCGTAAACAAAAGGTGCTTCCATATTAAAATCAATTCATTCTCATTCAATCCAGAACATTGTATTTGTATTTCTAAAAATATGCTAATGTCATAATAAGCGTTGATAGAAAACTAATTACCTTTTTCGCCGGTTTCGCTATTTATTCCATATTTTCGCTGCAGTTTTGTAATTTCCGCAAGGGCTTTTTGAAGCGCTTTATCCTTTGATGCAAGCGCTTTTTGATTTGATGCAAGCGCTTTATCCTTTATTGCAATTGTTTTACTCATTGATGCAAGCATTTTTTTGCTTGCTGCAAGTTCGCTTTTGTATTCATTAAATACCGTGTACATGTCTCTATAATTTTTAAGTGATTGATCATATTGCTTTATTTCATCCGGCGTCATGTTGGCAATTTTGGCCTGCTCAAAAAATTTTGTGAAAATTTTATTATGCAGGGCGTCCGGTAACTCATTCAGTTTCGAAAGATGCTTAAGTACATACATCCACCGTTCAACACCGGTCTTCAAATCTTCGGCGGCAATTTCAAAACCCGGCAATTCCAGATATACGAGCAGCAGTTTGTCATAGAACAGTTTATGAGTATCCCTGTCCATCAGCTGTATGTAAAAAATGTATTGATTCTCCTTTCGTATGATGTCATCAAGAAGGAAATTTACAATGTTTACCGAATATACGGGATGCAGTTCGTAATTCCATTTTTTCTGCTTTAGTCCCTGTTCCTGAATGGGAAATGAAGCATAATACAGTGAACGGTCCCTGTAGTGTGTCTGCGAAAGTTTCTGCATTTCTATAATGAACCGGTCGCCGGCTTTCGTTATGCAGTGCAGGTCGAAAAAGACCGTTTTATCTGTTTTGATACGGCCTTTCCTTTCGGGATTGGTATAGGTCAAATCCCTGATGCCGCCTTTTAGATGCAATACCGCATTCAGGAAATCTATCAGCAAGTCCTTGTTGGCTTCTTCCCCGAAAAGACGCTTAAATCCAAAATCCGTCAGGGGGTTAATATATACGCCCCTGTCGGCTTCCGAAACTTTTTTATACGTTTTCCCGGATGCTGTTTCGAACTGTTTTTCCTCTTTTGATTTGCCGGATGCTGCCATCATTCCAAATTTTTACCGACTGCAAATGTAATACAAACTGAGCAAACTTCAAAATTAGTTGACTTGTTTTTTCGGTATCATTAATATAGTATGGAAAAAGAAAAAACTGTTGCACCGCCTGTACTTAATAGTTACTAATATTTCGAACTCCTTTGGATCAATTTGTTCATAACAGAGTTGTTTTCACGTTCAAAATCACTTCATTAATTTGCACATCTGTAAGAATACTGCCCGACGGGAGGCACAAACCGTTTTCGAAGAGCCTGTCGCTTGTGCCATCCCCATAAAACGGGCATTCTTTGAATACAGGCTGCAAGTGCATCGGTTTCCATAGCGGACGGGTTTCAATATTCGCACTTTCACAGGCAAGCCTTATGTCTTCCCGCGTTACGCCATTTGTTTTTGACGGATCAACGATTATAGAGGTTAGCCAGTAATTAGAATAATAATCCGAAGAAAACTCCGTCTGGAAACTAACGCCCTCAATAGCGCTCAATCCCTCACGATACAGCCTGTTAATTACCCGTCTGCGCTTCACACGGTCAGGCAAGACGAACATTTGTCCGCGTCCGATGCCGGCACATATATTACTCATCCGGTAATTGTAGCCGATTTCTGAATGTTGATAATGCGGAGCGGTGTCACGCGCCTGAGTAGCCAAAAAACGCGCTTTCCGTATGAATGTCTCGTTCCCTGAAACCAAAGCGCCACCGCCGGAAGTAGTGATGATTTTATTTCCGTTGAACGAAAGCGCCGCCAAATCGCCAAATGTACCGCAACTAATCCCTTTATACGTAGACCCTAATGATTCAGCGGCATCTTCCAGCACGGGTATTTCATATCGGTTGGCAACGGACAGGATTTCGTCCATCTTTGCAGGCATACCGTAGAGATGCACCGGAATAACGGCTTTTGGTTTTTTCCCTTTTTTGATTCTGTCGCGGATGGCTTCTTCCAGAAAATAGGGCGAGATGTTCCATGTATCCGGCTCACTGTCAACAAAAACCGGCGTTGCTCCTTGATAGCGGATTGGATTGGCCGAAGCGGAAAAGGTAAAACTCTGACACAGGACTTCATCTCCGGCTTCCACCCCAAGCAGTACCAGCCCTAAATGCAATGCCGCAGTTCCGGTAGTCAGGGCAGCCACATACACGCCGTCTCTAAGAAAAGCTTCCAAGTCTTTCTCAAAGCCATCTACATTGGGCCCTAACGGAACAATCCAGTTCGAATCAAAAGCATCTTTGATAAACTCCGGTTCTCGACCGCCCATATGGGGGAGTGATAGATGAATACGGGGAGGCATAATGAATTTTTTTATATTTTGTTTTGTCTAACAATTTTACAGGGTGAACCATATGCAATTACATTGTCCGGAATATCTTTTGTGACTGTCGATCCGGCGCCGATAACACTCCATTTTCCTACGGCCACACCCGGCAGAACAGTTGCATTAGCGCCAATCCATGCGCCTTCATTGATGATTGCCTGACCACATAAAGTTGCGTGAGGTGAAATGTGAACAAAATCGTCAATCATACATTCGTGATCGATCGAAGCGCCTGTATTGATTATGCAATGGTTTCCAATATTAGTGCACGACTGGATGATAGACCCTTGCATAACTACAGTTCCGATGCCAATATTTGCCCGTTTTGAAATAATAGCTGAAGGATGTATTGCCTGTCCAAATTCAACATTTGTAGATAATGCTATTTTTTTCCTTCTTCTGTTATCACCTACGCTTATAATCAGTGGGCCCGATAACTCTCTTGTTTGAAAAACAGGATAATTAAGAACTGTTATTATAGATTCATTTATCTCAAATAACCCTACGATGCTGATATTATTAGCCTCTAAAATATCAATAATCACTTTAGCATGACCGCCTGCGCCACATAAATACATGAAAAATAATCTACAATATAATAAAATTAAAAATGAACAACTTCAAAAGTTGAAATACAGGGATAAAACACTTTCTAAATCTACCAAAATCGACTTCGCTATACCTCTTAGAATGTACATTCGTTGTTCTATTCTTTGTGAAATCCTTGCCGACAATAGAAAGTTTTGCAAGCCGGTTAAAATGAATTCACCCGGCTTATTATTACTGTCACTAATGGTTTGAATATAGGAGAACAAAGCCGGAAAATGCTGAATCTCATCAATAATCAAACCCTTTGTATGGCGTGTTAGAAAAAGTCGCGGGTCGGATGTGGCATCTTCGAGCGTGTCGGGATTTTCCAGATTGGCGTAGTCGTACTCGGGAATGCACATCTTTGCTGCTGTTGTTTTACCGGATTGACGCGGCCCTGTAATGGAAATGACAGGCATTTTAACCGCCATTATCTTTATTTTCTATAAGTTCTCTTTGAATCATGCTGTAAAAATAGCGTATTTCAATCAATTTTAAGCCTCATAACGCCGTCTTCATACTTTCAATGCACGCAAAACTTGCTTTGATTGTATTTTTTTCGACAAATCCTTTTGCTCCGGTGATTAATATCTTCATTCTAATACTTTATTTATTATCCAGTAACCTCTTGTTTTGCCTTCTCGCTCAATAAATCCTTTCTTTTTCAAATTACTTAAATGTTTCAATACTGCTGATTCATTAATATTCAATTGTTTGGATATAGAACGATAACTAACAGAAGGATTATTTTTTATTATATTTAAAATTTCTATTTGTCTATTTTTAAAAGAATTTTCCATTGCACCACCTATTGCACCACCTATTGCACCACCGTCTTTTGTGCTTGGGTAATTAAACGTAACGATCGAAAAGGCAAGCGAGTTATCAAACACCACTTTTTGATTCGTTTCTTTTTCCCATTTCAGCATTTTATCGAAACCGTAACCTGCATTTTCAGCAAGTTTTACATTCCGAAACAATTTTGCTATCACAGGATTTCGTGGTAAGGAAATATCTTTTTTTATCAAATCGGAAATGGGAAGCGGAAAATTACCGGGATTTTCAAACTCAATCCTGTCGGAGAAAATACGCACACGCGGTTTGGCGCTACTGAAATAATCGGTGTGCATCAACATATTAACCAAGGCTTCGCGTAATGCTTCAAATTGTGGACTATCTTCTTCTGCAATACCCAAACTATTCATTTTGAAAGGCATATCAACCTGTCGCTTCAAACGTTCAATAATGGTAAAGTAATATTCCCAAAGATTTTCCTGCTCTTCCAGCCTGAAAGTGTAGCGGGGATCTGCTTCTGCGTATGATCTGCCCGGAATTTCAAGTAAATCAATACGAAAATCAGGAATACTTTGATTGATTGCCAAATTCTTTCCCATAAAAAGCAAGCCTCCATAAGTCAGGTGTTCGCCCTCAACTATTTGCAGTCGGTTTAAAAATTCTTTTTCGGACATTGCATTATATGGCAAACTCGGATTAAAACGCGACATATAATCGCGATAACGAACAAGCGTTGTACGGTTAATATCATCTATTGTAGTTTTTATGGCAGGGCGTGCCGACATTACGCCAAAAAGCTGATCGCGCAACATGGCATTAATTTCAGAGTCGTCTGCGCGTTGATCCCCACTGCCTATTCGGATAAATGTGTTTGCTAACGAATTGAAATAGACAGGTTTTTGATCGGAAGAGGGAATGTAAAATGCCAAAACAGTTTTTCCATCAATCACATATTTTTTGCATTGTGGGTTTATCAGCACATTGAACTTGCTCTTACTGCGCAGAACAGTCGTAAAATCCTGTTCCAGCTTTTCCGCATTATCAACACCGGTAATTTCAAATTTTTTACCTTTTTGTGAAACGCCCAAAACTACCCAGCCGCCCGACATATTTGAAAATGCCGATACTGTTTCCCAAACTGTTTTAGGAAGTTCCGAACCGGCGTCTTTGGCTTCAAAGTCGTCCCATTCTATGTCGATTAAGCGATTGAGTAATTCAATTTTATTCATTTCTCAAAATATTCCTGTTTCATTGAAAAATTCTATAAACGATACAATTCATTCGATAATTGTTCCCTTGAAAAATTGTGTTCGGCGTATTTTCGGGCATTTATCCCATACAATCTTCTTAATTCGTAATCATCAGCAAGTTTTATCAATCCTCCGGCAAATGCCGCTGCATCATCGGGAGGAACAGCGATACCCAATCATATTGCTTTATTTCTTCGGGCGTCATGCCGGCAATTTTGGCCTGCTCGAAAAATTTTGTAAAAATCCTGTTGCGCAGGGCGTCCGGCAACTCATTCAGTTTCGACAGGTGTTTGAGCACATACCTGTATATAGAAACAGCCGATCAGTATAACATTCCGAATTGCCACAAAGGTATTTTGTTACCAAAGCCATATTCGATATTGTCGGCAGCAATATAAGCATTGTCGGCATTAGAAAGTTGTTTTTGTGGTTTGCTTTTTCCGCCGATTTCAAAAATAAACTTATCGTTGATACGGAAATCGCCACTGTCAGGATATGATATTGTATGGTTATAAGATAGTTGATTGAGAAAAAAGGTTTCTCGTATGTTGCCGGTATTTACGTTGTTTGCTGCAAGCGTCCGGGCAAGATTCGTATTTTCAAGATATATCTTTTCGGGTTTTTGCAGTCGGTTGATACCCGCGATATTTTTAAATAAATGATTTGTCAAACGTGTTTCGTGTAAATTATAAAGGTACGATAGCAGCGTATTCCTATGAATCCCGATACGTTTACTCAAACTGTCAATATTCGGAATAAAAGGAACCGATTCCGCAACAATTTGCAGGAGTTGTTTGATTTTGGGGATATATGTCGGCTCAACATGGCGCAATAATGGTAACTCTATCTCTAATACCATATTGACTACCTCTTCCAAGCGATATGAGTACCTTGTAATGCCTTCGGTAAAAAAAGGATAGTAACCGTGTTGCAGATAACTGTCGAAAAATTGCAGCGGTCTTATCTTCGACAGAATTTCATCGGACAATTCGTTGTGATGCGCTAAAATGTCAGAAAGTGATACAGATTTAAAATTGGTTTGTTGCGTAATATTCAGATACTCGCGGAACGAAAGCCCCTGCATATCATATACGATGGCGCGGCGACTTAAATCGGCGCGTGCATTAAGGATTTCAAGCAAAGAAGAACCGGTAAAAACTACTTTCAATGCCGGAAAGTCGTCGTAGATATTTTTAATGGCTTGCGGCCATGCCGGATATTTGTGCACTTCGTCGAGAAAGAGGTATTTGCCGCCGCGCTTGACAAAATAGTCCGCTAAGTCGAGTAAGCTATGTCCGGCAAACCACAAGTTATCGAGCGAAACATACAAAATATCGTTTGTATTCCCTAAAAATCTATTGATCCGTTGAAGTAAAAGTGTTGTTTTACCCACACCTCGCGCACCGCGTATCCCGATCAGTCGATCGTTCCAGTCAATATTATCCATCAGGCTACGAATAAAACGCGTGTCAATTTCCTGCACTTTTTGGTGCGATTTTTCGATCAGTGTATCCATTTTACGTCATTTTTTGTACATTATATTATAAATAAATATTCTAATTTGTACAGTAGAGTGTGCAAAAATAGCTAATAGTTGGCATATATCTAAAAATTTGATATATTTTGTTCACAAAAAAACAATCAATTTTTACCTACTCCAATTAAATGTATAATACTAAAGTATGCTAATTACCTGTTTCTGAATAGTTGACAATCATATACCCAGCCGTTTTTCAAAAGCCGGCGTTTCCTGCTTGTCGAGATATACTTTACCGTAGGGATCGTTTTGCAGCAGGTTTGCGTACATGCTTATTTCTGCCGCTTCCTCGATTCTTTTTGCTTCTTTTTATGCACTCAAAACTTGCATTGGTCGCATTGATGATACTGTCAAAAGGTATTAGCGCCTCGCCTCCCATACCATTTTTGTTCGTAACGCAAAGAGATCATGCTGCGTGCATTTTGTTTCAGATGGTTTCGTTGGTTTCGCTACTTAATTCGTATCTTCGCTGCAATTTTGCAATTTCTGCAAGGGCTTTTTGAAGCGCTTTATCCTTTGTTGCAAGCGCTTTATCCTTTGTTGCAAGCGCTTTTTTATTTGACGCAAGCGCTTTTTTATTTGATGCAAGCGCCTTTTGAGTTGATGCAATTGTTTTACTCATTGTTGCAAGCAATTTTTTGTTTGCTGCAAGTTCGCTTTTGTATTCATCAAAAACTGTGTACATGTCTCTATAATTTTTAAGTGATTGATCATATTGCTTTTTTTCTTCGGGCGTCATGCCGGCAATCTTGGCCTGCTCGAAAAATTTTGTGAAAACCCTGTTGCGCAGGGCGTCCGGTAATTCATTCAGTTTCGACAGGTGTTTGAGCACATACATCCACCGTTCAACATTGGTATTCAAATCATCAACGGCGACGTCAAAACCCGGCAGTTCCAGATATACGAGCAGCAGTTTGTCATAGAACAGTTCATGCGTATCCCTGTCCATCAGCTGTACATAAAAAATATACTGATTCTCCTTTCGTATGATATCGTCGAGGAGAAAATTTACAATGTTTACCGAATACACCGGATGCAGTTCGTAATTCCATTTTTTCTGCTTTAATCCCTGTTCCTGAATCGGAAACGATACATAATACAGCGAACGGTCTTTGTAATATGTCTGCGAAAGTTTCTGCATTTCTATTATGAAACGGTCGCCGGTTTTCGTGGTACAGTGCAGGTCGAAAAAGACTGTCCTGTCTGTTTTGATACGGCCTTTCCTTTCGGGATTAGTATAGGTCAAATCGCTGATGCCGCCCTTAATATTTAATACTGCATTCAGGAAATCAATCAGCAGGTCCTTGTTGGCTTCTTCGCCGAAAAGACGCTTAAAGCCAAAATCCGTCAGGGGGTTGATATATACGCCCCTGTCGTTGTCCGAAACTTTTTTATTCGTTTTCCCCGACACGGCTTCGGACTGTTTTGCTGCTTTTGACTTGCCTGATGCTGCCATCTTTCAAAATTTTATACAGACTGCAAATGTAATGCAAACGGAACAAAATTCAAAATAAGTTTTTTTATTTTATATTAAGGTCGTATGGAACGCGCATGTACATTTTCTTGGGCGTAATAAGGTTATATACTTCGTTTCATAGCGCATCAATTTTTTTATTATAGTGTGAAATAATTACTGTGAAGATTCTAAAAACGATACAAATTCATTCGCTAATCGTTCTCTTGAAAAATTGTGTTCGGCGTATTTTCGGGCATTCATTCCATACAATCTTCTTAATTCGTAATTATCAGCAAGTTTTATCAGTCCTCCGGCAAATGCCGCTGCATCATCGGGAGGAACAGCGATACCCAAATGCTCTTCTACTAGTTGCACATCAATTGCCTGCGACCGGTAATACCGGATGAATCGCGCTCCCTTCAACATCTGATTCCGGTCATCCGGCATAAAGGTATTGTGGGAAGATGTTCACGTGAAATAATCCATATCTTCGGGGGTCGTATTATATTTGTAACTTCCCCCGTCGGGAAGCCTATTTTCACCTTTATACCTAGCAAGGGCTTGACGCAGGCGGGGCTTCTACTGCCGCTCGGACGGGCGCAAAACTTCCAAAGTTGCACAAACTTTCAGGCGAGTTACTGCCCCGCTTGCGCCAAACCCAAGTTAGCAGCAGGGCAGTTCGCCAATCTAACCTTATTGTTTTCTCTCAAATTCATAAATCTTGTACCAATAAAAGAATGCTTCGGGATTAGACTTTTTGAGTTTGTTCAGTTTGGTATTGAATGGCTCACTAATTGTCCAATCTTTCAGTTGTTGCAAATGCTCAAATTTGTCAAATGAACTTGCATTATGCTTTATTAGTGTTGCCATATATGCCGCTTTTGAAGCGTGAATAATGGCTTTTTCAATTTGGTAACTTTCTGAGAAAATCAAATTTTTAATCCGTTGAATACCTTTTTGCAAATCGTCAAAATTTCCGTTTCCGTCTGTGCCACGAGTAACAATAGAAAGCGCCGTTTTGTAAATATCATTCAACACATCTTCAGGCGTTTGGTTTTCGTTCCGATAGGCAATTTCCGTTTCGGCAAACTTATGAAATGTATCTTTTATGGTTTCAATGTCTGTAACCACATCTACAAGATTTCCAATATCATACAGTTGTTTAATGATTTCCATACTCATACTGTCGCCGTGTTTGTAATACGGAATACCTGTTGTATTCGGGGCAAAAGCCGTCAATTTGTCGCCTAAAATATCGTTTAAACTTGGAACTTTTACCGACAAAGGATTGTCTATCATTGGAATAAATGCCGATTGTATCGGGATAGAAATCAAATGTTTGTAATTTGCTTTTTCGTAAAGCACATCAAGCAAAACATATTCTTCGTTTTTATTCGTTTTGTGTAAGGGTGTGAAAAAGAACTTGTAATGTTCTTTTTTGATTTTCGATTGCGTATTTCTTTGTTGCAATTCTTTTCTTAAAAATCCTTGATTTTCAGCAACATTATCTAAAATCGTTTCAAGATTTTCAATTTCCTTTGGCAAAATAATGTCAATATCTAACGAAAGCCGTTTTGTAGAATTGAAATGCAACATCAATGTCGTTCCGCCCTTGAAGACGAAATCAATATTTTGTTTTGCCAATCCTTCCAACAGCAACAAAGCTCGAATTGTTTTCTCTGTCAATATTTTATCAACGTTTCGGTGTTTTTTCGACACTTCCGAAAGCCATTCAACTGTTATTTCTTTTTGATTTATCATACTCTATAATATGGCACTATTTCAATTATGCTGCCGATAATTTGAATTTATTTTTAAGTAATTATTAAAATCGTTTTTCCGTTTTCGTCTGTCGGCATAACGCAACATTTTATTTTGGTTGATTGTATATTTACTCAATATCTCATTAAAAATTGTCCTCATTTCTGCACCTTGTTGAGCGGCAAAAAGTGTTTCATCGCAAAAAATATCCACTAACATTTTTTCGATAGAAACGGTACAAATTTTTTCGATTTGTTGTGTCGGGGCTTCTGAAACTAAATTCTTTACAATGTAAATATCTTTATTTTCGGGAATGTATTTGTCTAAAATTTCTTGATTGGGATTGAGAAAAACGAACAAGTTTCTTTCTTTCAAAAAATAAAAAACGGCTTCGGATGCGTCTTTTTCAACCTCAACCAAATAATAAAATTTCCCAATTTGGTGTTGCATAAATTCATTTAAAACGGAAGTATGCCATACGCAAATACGACTGAAAGGAAAATCTTTTGTGATTTTATTGTATATGGATTTTAATTTTGACGATACTTCGGGAATGTAATTTGCTGATTTTCCAGAGCGGAATTTTCCTCGCCCAACTCGCTGTAAAATTCCTTTTTGCACCAATGAATAAACACGCCAACGAATAGTTGTTGATTTTATTTCCTTATCGGCAACACGATAAAAATCAACAATGTCCGCTATTTCAATAACATTTTTGTCTTTGAAATGTATTTTGAAATTATCTACATTTAAGTTATTCATTACTGCGTTATAAATTTGCTGCAAAGATAATCAAATTATCGGCGCTAAATTCATTTAGTGTCGATAATTTGAAATCCGTTATTAGAAGCTGTGCTTTTTTATTTTTATTCGTCATGATAATGTTCAACTAATCTTCTAATAAATGCTTCTATCTGTCCTGTATTTGATACTTGGTTGGAAAATTCCGTTGCAGCAAACCTGTTTTCCGTTTCAACTCATAAAATATCCTGGGTGAAAAGTAACGTATCCCCATATTGGATAGCAGTTAAAAAATTTGATATATCTTGTTCACAAAAAAACAATCAATTTTTACCTACTCCAATTAAATGTATAATACTAAAGTATGCTAATTACCTGTTTCTGAATAGTTGACAATCATATACCCAGCCGTTTTTCAAAAGCCGGCGTTTCCTGCTTGTCGAGATATACTTTACCGTAGGGATCGTTTTGCAGCAGGTTTGCGTACATGCTTATTTCTGCCGCTTCCTCGATTCTTTTTGCTTCTTTTTATGCACTCAAAACTTGCATTGGTCGCATTGATGATACTGTCAAAAGGTATTAGCGCCTCGCCTCCCATACCATTTTTGTTCGTAACGCAAAGAGATCATGCTGCGTGCATTTTGTTTCAGATGGTTTCGTTGGTTTCGCTACTTAATTCGTATCTTCGCTGCAATTTTGCAATTTCTGCAAGGGCTTTTTGAAGCGCTTTATCCTTTGTTGCAAGCGCTTTATCCTTTGTTGCAAGCGCTTTTTTATTTGACGCAAGCGCTTTTTTATTTGATGCAAGCGCCTTTTGAGTTGATGCAATTGTTTTACTCATTGTTGCAAGCAATTTTTTGTTTGCTGCAAGTTCGCTTTTGTATTCATCAAAAACTGTGTACATGTCTCTATAATTTTTAAGTGATTGATCATATTGCTTTTTTTCTTCGGGCGTCATGCCGGCAATCTTGGCCTGCTCGAAAAATTTTGTGAAAACCCTGTTGCGCAGGGCGTCCGGTAATTCATTCAGTTTCGACAGGTGTTTGAGCACATACATCCACCGTTCAACATTGGTATTCAAATCATCAACGGCGACGTCAAAACCCGGCAGTTCCAGATATACGAGCAGCAGTTTGTCATAGAACAGTTCATGCGTATCCCTGTCCATCAGCTGTACATAAAAAATATACTGATTCTCCTTTCGTATGATATCGTCGAGGAGAAAATTTACAATGTTTACCGAATACACCGGATGCAGTTCGTAATTCCATTTTTTCTGCTTTAATCCCTGTTCCTGAATCGGAAACGATACATAATACAGCGAACGGTCTTTGTAATATGTCTGCGAAAGTTTCTGCATTTCTATTATGAAACGGTCGCCGGTTTTCGTGGTACAGTGCAGGTCGAAAAAGACTGTCCTGTCTGTTTTGATACGGCCTTTCCTTTCGGGATTAGTATAGGTCAAATCGCTGATGCCGCCCTTAATATTTAATACTGCATTCAGGAAATCAATCAGCAGGTCCTTGTTGGCTTCTTCGCCGAAAAGACGCTTAAAGCCAAAATCCGTCAGGGGGTTGATATATACGCCCCTGTCGTTGTCCGAAACTTTTTTATTCGTTTTCCCCGACACGGCTTCGGACTGTTTTGCTGCTTTTGACTTGCCTGATGCTGCCATCTTTCAAAATTTTATACAGACTGCAAATGTAATGCAAACGGAACAAAATTCAAAATAAGTTTTTTTATTTTATATTAAGGTCGTATGGAACGTGCATGTACATTTTCTTGGGCGTAATAAGGTTATATACTTCGTTTCATAGCGCACAATTTTTTTATTATAGTGTGAAATAATTACTGTGAAGATTCTAAAAACGATACAAATTCATTCGCTAATTGTTCTCTTGAAAAATTGTGTTCGGCGTATTTTCGGGCATTCATCCCATACAATTTTCTTAATTCGCAATCATCAGCAAGTTTTATCAATCCTCCGGCAAATGCCGCTGCATTATCGGGAGGAACAGCGATACCCAAATGATGGTCTGTTATTATCTCGGCCAACCAGCCGGGATAGTTAATTATCACAGGTAACCCTGCGGAAATATAGTCGAAAAACTTGTTGGGAGAAGTGCCAAAGTAAAATGCAGGAACATTGGCTAAAATCATAAGCCCCATATCAGCAGAGGCAACGATTGCATTTAGTTCGTTTTTGGGCATCATGTCAAAAAAAAGACAATTGTCCAAGGCCTCGTTTTGCGATCTTTTGATGAGGTGATCTTTTACTTTTCCATCACCGATAAAAACTAATTTTATATCATCCCTCCCGATCTGCTTTAACGCTTTTGCGGCATTTAATACCGCGTCCAAGCCATTTGCAATTCCGTGAGCGCCTGTAAAAACAGCTATTTTATCTGTCGGTTTTACCCCTTTTAAACATATCTCCTTACGTAAGTCCGGCTTGAAAATCTCCAGATCACAACCGTTGGGTATCATCACAACCGGCTTGTTTTGACCGGCTCTTTTTCTAATCCCCTCACAAATTCCGGGAGAGAGACCTATACAGGCATCCGCAAAACGATAACTTAGCCATTCCAACAAACGCATCCCGCCTAAAAAAAAAGGATTTTTCATCCCTAATGCTTTGGGCAATTCAGGCCAGAGATCGCGTACTTCGAATACAAATTTTTTCTTCCGAAACAACTTCGCAACAATTCCGGGAATGCCGGCAGTTAAGGGCGTAGAAGTAGCAAACAACAGATCATACGTTTCCTTTCGCGCGATTTTAATTCCTTTCCGGGCAAACCGGACAAAGGTAAATGCTCTTTTGACAATTCCGTCATTGTTAGAATAGGGTAACGCTATTTGAATGACTTCAATATCATCTATCATACCTCTTTTAATACCGGTATCTTTTGTTTGCGATAAGGCTAATGGAGAGAACTCCCCGCAGACCATACATACAGCATGTCCCCGTCTGATCAGTTGTTTTGCAAACTCATACGATCGGGTTCCACCGGCATGTACGGGAGTAATAAAGTGTTGATGAAAATAAAGTATTTTCATATAAACTGTATTTCTGTCTCAATCACATCGCCCATTGTTGTTATTGTTACCTGATGATTTTGTTTTTTTATTCCATAATAACTTGAATACCATGATTCAGATTTTCTGACCTTCACCCCGTTTTCCTTTCGGGTTGAAATATTTATTAAATCGGGATCGAAGAAATGCCATATTTGCTTGACAGAAACATTCTTCGGTTTATTTTTGATACGATCCGTTATTATCCATGCCGGTTTATCTTTCATTTTTCGAACAACCCGTTCATGAACAATGGCTTTGGATACATGGCGAAAGCAGGAAACGCTCCCTTTCAATTCAAAATATTCCTGCTCTTCTATTAGTTGCACATCAATCGCCTGCGACCAGTAATACCAGATGAATCGCGCTCCCTTTAACATCTGATTCCGGTCATCCAGCATAACGGTATTGTGGGAAGATGTTCCCGTGAAATAATCCATATCTTCGCGGGTCGTATTATATTTGTAACTTCCCCCGTCTGGAAGCTTATTTTCACCTTTATACCAGACATCTATATGCAGATTGTCGGCATGGGCTGGGCGATCTTTATGACGACCGCATCGAATAAAAGTCAATGTTTCCGATTCCCGGAAGAGGTAATACCCTCCGGTTTCAAAGCGAATGGTACCGTGTTGTTTCCTTAATGGCTGAAAACGGACGATACCGTGATCTCCATACCAAAAACGATCCTCCATGACAGTTTGGTAAAGCGATTCTCCGGTCAGCAGGACATGCAAAGCATCTAATTGCGGACGGTAGTCGCGATAATCATTGTCGGAAAGTTTAAAAAACAGTGCGCCGTCATTCGATCCGTAATTGGGCAGATAACCGTTGCTGTCCTCCTGACACTGATACAGGAAGTTCAATGACCGGTATGCTTTTTCATAAACGACCGTAGAAAATGAATCCCGATTGACTTCGGCTATCCGTATAGCCCACGTTAATAACTGAATGACGACCCGATGGTAATTCATGCTGAATTGCAGGAACGTTCCATCATCGTATACCTGATAGGCAATTTCCTTTTCAAACCACTTTTTACCTTTCTGACGCCATTGAGAGGAATCGGGAAATTGAGGAAACAGTGTAGAAACAATATACAGCGCCAGGGTTTCGGTTATCGCATGGTTGTTCCGAACCGTGATGCGTGAAAACCGTATATTGTTATACACATGATGCAGTTGCCAAAAGACAGACCGGATAATTTTTTGAAACCGTTCTTCTGTCAATTGTACAGAATCCTTATAGAAATACAAAGCAAAAATCCAGTTAAGAATGCGTAACGAAATCTCCTGACTGCATTTGTAATTCGGCCCGCAATTAAGCGGATTTTTATCTATCCAGTCTGTTATTTGCTGAAATATGAACGATGAATGATCATCATCGAAATGATAGTCATAACGGATAACCGTATATAAAAAGGAGAATCTTGATTTTTCCCATACATACTTTATATCGCCTGCTTTCCGGCTGTAATCGTTTATTTTTGTCCAATGCTTTTGTACATCATATCGAAAACCGCTATCCGGGTTGGTTATCCAGTCATAATCTACGCCCAAATCAAAATATTGCGAACTGAAAAATTGAATTTTACCTGAAATAATGTTTTCAAACGCTTCTTTTAAAGTATTATTCGGCTTTTTCTCCAACGTGATCGCTTCCCGCGATTGAAAAAAAAAAGGTTGAGTTGCAGATTTCCATTCTGCTAAGCTCAAACAATGAACAGGTTTGGTCTTGGTCGGAAATTTCCGTTGCAGCAAACCTGTTTTCCGTTGCAACTCATAAAATATCCTGTATGAGAAGTAACGCATCCCCATATTGGATAGTATTTGATAGAATTGAGAAATCCTATTCACTAAATATTGTCTAATACCGTTTTCATTGAATTCAACAAGGATTCGATTATTTCTTTCTTTTTACGGTATGTTTAAATTTCATCAAAGCAAAATTGATTTCAATGCTTGTCTCGGTGTCAGTTACTTGTAAATCCTCATCAAGTATTTCCGCAATGATTTCTCCGCTTCGTTGCATGAGTGATTTTTGTTTTTTTTCATCCGAAACCTCTGATAGTTCTGCGACTGTACGCGATAGTTCTCTGATTTTAGTAAACGTTTCTATGATGTCAATTGTGGTTTGAGTTGCTTTTTCCCCTTTCAGAATTGTGGCAAGCATATACAAACCTCTCTCTGTAAAGGCTTTTGGTAAAACTGGGGAGAATTTAACTTTGGGGTTATCGAAATTTTCGATAACCTCCGCTTTCTCCTCTTTGTTCAATTCAATAATGTATCCATCAGGAAATTTGGTTGGATTATTTTTTACCGCTTCGTTTATACGCATTGTTTCTACTTCGTATAAAATCGCAACATCGCTGTCAAGGATTACTTTCTGATCACGAATTGTGATAATCTTCTCTTCTACTTGTTTTAATTTCACTGCGTTACTCATTTTATCTATATTTTTCTATTTTAATATTGACATCAAAAACAATCAATCAACTTTGACCCACTGCACCGTCTTTATGCTTTCGATGCATGCAAAACTTGCTTTCGTTGTATTGACGATGCTGTCGAAAGGTATAAGCGCCTCGCCTCCGTTTCGGATGCGTTCGTTCACCAAAGCGAATTGAGCGCGATGCCCTTTATCCTGTCGGCCTTTCATTCCGGAAAATCCCTTGAACCCAAATCCTTTCAGTTCTTTCCAGTTATCCAGAACCAATGTCCGTTCCTGCGAATAAACCTCAATCCGTTCTTTGGAATAGGCTTTACTGCCATTGGCAAAATAGTTGATAACGGCATTCGTTCCGTTTTCATATTTCAGAAGTATAGACACATTATCAACGTTTTCAGCAGGATGCGTACCCATGGCATTCATGCAAACCGAAACCACTCGGCTTCCTGACAGAAACGAACACAAATCAATGAAATGACAGGCCTCTCCGACGATACGCCCTCCACCCGTTTGCAGATCATGTACCCACACTTCCGGCGGAATAAATCCTGCATTCATTGTAGCAATGATATTCATCGGTGAAGAACCAAGCAATTGTTTCATTTTTACGGCAAACGGAGAGAATCTGCGGTTAAAGCCAACCGTTAGTGTAATCCCTTTCTTTTGGGTATAACAATCGATAATTGCAGACAATTCGTCACGGTTCAGACATAAAGGTTTTTCTACAAAAACATGCTTTTCTGCATTCAAACCGTCTATCACCATCTTCGCATGAGCATTGTGGCGCGTAGCAATTAAAACTAAGCTCACTTCCGGGTCTTGCAGAAGTTCTGCGTAATTGGAAACAGCATATTCGGCGCCTGCTTTTTTGGCCAGCATTTTGGCGGATAATCCCTGCCTGTCTGCAATATATTTAATGGGCGCTTTCGCTTTTTGCAAAGCCGGAAGCATGGTAGAAGAAGTAAAATTACCGGCGCCGATAATACCTATTTTCCCCGCCGAAGCGGTAAATCTCGCCGATTCGATTTGAATTTTGGTATTCATATCAACCTGTTCCGGATAAAGCATAATTGAAGCAATTACGCCCTTCTTCTTCATATCGCCGTAAATACGGTCGTATTCATTCAAGGGAACTCTTTCCGAAATAAGCGGTTTAACGTCTAATGACCCCGATGCCATTGCCTGCAGTACCGCTTCAAAATTTCGCTTTTCAGTCCAGCGGACATACCCGATCGGATAGTCCATTCCTTTATTTTCGTATGCTTCATCGTATCGTCCGGGTCCATACGAACAGGAAACCTGAAAAGAGAGTTCTTTCTTATAGAAATCATCCCTGCGGAGATTCAAATCCACCACGCCAACCAAAATGATTCGTCCCCGTTTGCGCGACATTTCTGCTGCCTGGTGA
>Ga0082212_10001500_pt1 | contig 34444 bp, 30 predicted proteins | sample TergutNt197P3_FD_71548 | JGI IMG/M metagenome (GOLD analysis project Ga0082212, IMG submission 71548) | Neocapritermes taracua P3 segment gut microbial communities from Petit-Saut dam, French Guiana - Nt197 P3 | ecosystem: Host-associated > Arthropoda: Insects > Digestive system > Gut ... | reverse complement strand
CCCGGCTGGGGGGTTGGTCCCCTAAAAAAGAGATTTGCCGGGGGGGGGGGCGCGCCCCGCGGGGAGCCGTTAGACACATTGCGGCGGCTCGCGGGGACGCTCGCCCTCCAACGGGGCCCCCTGTCTCGCCCTCCATATCACGCCATCCAAACAGGGTAATCCTCTGTCCCGTCATCTGTATTTTACAGAACCCCAAGTGTCCCGCGCAGAACAGCGTGAAGACGTAGCCCGACAGCCCGAGGAAAAGCCCCCCCCCCCGTGAGCCACGCCATCGCCTTTCCCGTCATGCTCCTCTGATTCATATCACCATCTCGATTCATTTTCCAACACACACGTCATCACACGAAGTCTTTGACCATGGGTTGATAACTTTAGCACTCTTTTCTCACTCGAACACCACGCACACGGGTGCGCCGATGTCCACGCCGCCGTCGGGGACGAGGGTGAGGGCGCCGTTCCCGCCGATGCTGAAGAGGGCGATGTTGTTGCTCTGCTGGTTGGCGACGAGCATCCACAGCCCGCCGGGCATGAGCGAGAGGTGGCGCGGGCCTTTGCCGCCGCACGGGGTGCAGTCCAGCAAGGTCAGCCGCCCCGTCTCCGGGTCGCGCTGAAACCGCGCGATGGAGTCGTGCCCGCGGTTTGTGGCGTACACCGTCTTCTCGCGCACAATCAATTCGGCAGCCGTGCTCTGCCCCTCGAAGCCCTCGGGCAATGTGCTGACCTCTTCGACGAACGTGAACGCTTTCTGGTGTGCATCGTAATCGTATTTGAAAACGCTGATGGTGTTGGACAGTTCGTTCAGCACATACAGGTCTCTCTGCTCGCTTTGCGTCCACTGTGGGAAAGCCACATGGCGGGGGCCGCGCCCCGGCGGCAACTCAATCCATGGCGCGGTCTCGTTCGGCTTATAGCCGGATGAGGCGGCGTATTGCTCGTACACATACACCCGGTCCGCGCCGAGATCCGGCACCAGCAGGCGATTCCCGGACGGGGAGAATGTCACGCCGTGCGCGTGGGGCTGCTGCTGGCGGCCGGTCGCCTTGCTGGCGTGGGTGTTTTGGAAAAACGCGGCCTGCCCGCCGATGCGCCCGTCCCCTTCCAGTATCCACGCGCCGATGCTGCCGCCGCCGTAATCCGCCACCGCCAGCAGGTTCGTGTGGTGGCACACCACATGGCACGGCCCCGCGCCCGTCTCCGCCTCATTCAGCAGCGTGAGCATCCCGTCGCCGTTCACCCCGGCATACGCGAATACTTTTTTCGAGGATTCGCTGACCGCGTAGAGATATTCCCTGTCGCGGTCGAACGCGAGGAAGGACGGGTTGGGTATCTCCGCGACGAGTTCGGGCTTGCTGACCGTCCCCTTCGGCCTGTTGACGCGGATGCGGTAAATCCCCTTGCTCCCGCTATCGCCCGTGTACGTCCCGATGTAGGCGGTCTGCTCATCCAGATAGCCTTGGCTGGCATTAACGCAAAGGTCACGCCCGCGGTAATGAATGACGAGCGTGGTTTCCCTGTTTTTCGGCAACGGCGCCGGCGGTCTGTCGTACACGACGTTGTCCCCGTTCAGATCAAAGCGTATCGGCGAACGCGCGTTCACGTGAACATCAAACGCATTCTCGCGCAGAACCCCCCTGAACGCGACTGTCCCCGCCTTGTCCGTTTGCGCTGTGGCAATCTGCGTCATGGAGGGGAAAGAGGGGTTTCGGCTCCCCGGCGCGGGGAAGGCGCCGCTGAGGCGGTATTGACCCACACGCACATCCGCCATCGGCTCGCCCGTCTCGTGGTTGCGGACGGTCAGCGTAATCTTTTTGTTTTTCGTCGTAGAGCACCCCGCCAGCAGCCCTGCCGCGATTATGCCCAGTATCCAGACTTGCCTGTTCATGTCAATTCCTCGTTTAGATGGTCACTCGTGGTCTCATACTCTGTTTCACGCGTCGGGCCAGAGCTGGGCGGCGTCGTCGCGGAGCTTGTACTTCTGGATTTTGCCGCTGGCGGTCATGGGGTAGGTGTCCACGAACGCGATGTGCCGGGGGATCTTGAACCAGGAGATGCGGTTGCGGCAGAAGTCGGCGACGTCGGTCTCGGTGATCTCGGCGCCCTCGGAGCGGATGATGAAGGCGGCGGGCTGCTCGCCGTATTTCTTGCTCGGCACGCCGACGATCTGCACGTCCTTCACGCCGGGCATGTGGCCGATGAAGTCCTCGACCTCCTTGGGGGAGATGTTCTCGCCGCCTCGGATGATGAGGTCTTTGAGGCGGCCGGTGATGTAGTAGTAGCCCTGCGCGTCCATGCGGCCGATGTCGCCGGAGTGGAGCCAGCCGTTGGGGTCGATGCAGGCGGCGGTCTGCTCGGGCATCTTGTAGTAGCCGACCATGTTGTTGTAGCCCCGGCAGCAGATCTCGCCGGGTTCGTCGATGGCGCAGATATCGCCCGTCTCGGGGTTGATGATGGCGACCTCGATGCCGGGCAGGGCCTGCCCGATGGAGGAGCTCTTGCGCTCAATGCTGGTCTCGAAGAAGCGCGTCTGCGTCATCACGGGCCCGGCCTCGGTCAGGCCGTAGGGTATCGAGACCTCCGCCATGCCCATCTGGTCGATGCACTGCTGCATCCGCTTGACGGGGCAGGTCGCGCCGGACATCAGGCCCGTGCGCAGGGAGGAGAAGTCGAACTTCGGGAAGAGCGGGTGGTCCATGATGGCGATGTACATGGTCGGCACGCCGTAGGTGGCGGTGCAGCGCTCGTTCTCGATGGACATCATCACGTGCACGGGGTCGTACCGCTCGGTCATCACCATGGTGCTGCCGTGGTTGACGCACGACATGACGCCCAGCACGCAGCCGAAGCAGTGGAACAGCGGCACGGGGATGCACACGCGGTCGCGCGCGGAGAGGTTCTGGCACGCGCCGATCCAGAAGCCGTCGTTGGCGATGTTCGAATGCGTGAGCATCACGCCCTTGGGGAAGCCCGTCGTGCCGGAGGTGTACTGCATGTTCACCACGTCGTGGCAGGTCAGCTCCCGCTGACGCGCCACATACGCCGCCATCGGCGTCTGCCCCGCGATGGCCTGCACCTCGTTGATGGAGTACATCCCGCGATGCTTCTCCGGCCCGAGGAAAATCACGCGCTTGAGCAGCGGGAACTTCGCGGACGACAACCGCCCGCGCGGCTGCTCGCGCAGCTCGGGGATGAGGTCGTAGATCGTCTGCACATAGTCCGTGTCGCGGAAGCCGTTGATGAGGACAAGGTTCTCGGTGTCGGACTGCTTCAGCGCGAACTCGATTTCGGTGCTCTTGTAGTTGGTGTTCAGCGGCAACAAAATCGCGCCGATTTTCGCGGCCGCGAACATCAGCGGGATCCACAGCGGCACGTTGGTCGCCCACAGCGCGATCTTCTCGTTGCGCTGGATGCCCATGGCCATCAGGCCGCGCGCGAGGTCGTCCACCAGCTTGCCGAACGCATACCACGTCAGGCGGAAGTCGCGGTCGGCATAGACGAGCGCGTCCTGCGGGCCGCACCGCGCGATGGTCTGGTCGAGCAGCTGCCCGAGCGTGTAGTCGCGTGTGACGGGGAGGTCGAACCACGGCTCGCCCGTGGAGACGGCCTGCGCGAACGGCGGCTTGCGCGGCGCGGTGCCGTAGGGGTCGGAGAGGTTGAATGCGTTTTTCATAGCGGCATGAACACGGTGGCCACGAGCGTGGCGGACTGGCCGTCGCGCGAGCGCACGGCATGAGGCACGAGCGAGTTGTAATACACCGAGTCCCCGGCGCGGAGGGTATGCTCCTCGTCGCCGTAGGCCAGCAGGGCCTCGCCCGAGAGGATGAAGAGGAACTCCTCGCCCTCGTGCGACGAGAGCGGCGCGTCGCAGCCGGGATCCACCTCGATGAAGAACGGCTCCGTATGGCGGTCGGACTTGCCGCGGCCCAGCGGCGAGTAGCGCAGGCCCTCGGTCTGGCTGCCCTTGTGCGGCGCGGCCTGCGCGGCGCGATCCTCGGCGCGGACGATGACCGGGTCGGTCACCTGCTGGTCATCCATGAACGTCCCGAGCCGCTGGCCCAGCGCACGCGAGAGGCGCACGAGCACGCCGAGCGCAGGATACGCTTGCCCCTCCTCGATCGCCTCGATGACCGCCGCGCGGATGCCCGACGCCTCCGCCAGCGCACCCACGCTCATACCCAGCCGCTCGCGGTACGTCCGCACCCGCTCGCCCACCTTCATCTCTAACTCTGCCATAACCATTCCCCTCGCGTAAAAGATAAGAGTATGCCAGAAACCGCCCCGGAAATCAAGCCCTCGCCTGACACCTCCACGGAGGATTTATTTGATTCTTTTCGCGCAAAGACGCAGAGGTTTGTTGACAGGATGAACAGGATTTCCCTTCGGGCGCACATGGGTTTTTAAACCACAGATTACACAGATGACGCAGATTGTTTTTTCATCTGTGAAATCTGCGTTGATCCGTGTATCCCTTTGTATTTTCAGGTTGGCGCGGGCATTCCTGCCCGTGGTGGGGGACACATGACGCCGGCAGGAATGCCTATGCCGCCTTATTTTGGGGTTGAACTCGGCTGAGAGGTTTTGTACACTGTTCTTTCAACGTTGAAATAATGCCGGATGAGAAAGTTGGTCGTCAGTTTTACGGGAGGTAGAGTTATGCGCACACTTGTTTTCAGCAGTTTGTTCGTTTTCGCGCTCATTTCACGGCTGGCTGCCGCGGGCGATGCCCCTGCCCCTAAGCAGATATGGACAGCCGCGCAAATCACCAATGTGTTGCGGGAGGTGGAGGCCTCTTGGGAGGAGTCGCCGCGTCTATGTAACGGAAAGGTAAATCCGATCTGTCAACTTTATAGCCATGCAGATCCCCATGCGCTTAAAACGCTCTTAGAGGGCATCTCCAAGCTCCCCGTCCCGTTGGCGGAAATGGGCGTTGAGGTGGAGACGCGGAGGAACCAGTTGCTGTTCAAGTGGAAAATGTTGGAGGAGCTTGCACGTTTTACGCCCCTCTGTAACGATTCAGATGCTTGGGAGCACTTGGCGTCCATGGTCGGGTGGGTACGCGCCCAAATCATCCCGGACTATCAGCCGCAAGCCGCTGACCCACTTCCTTTTATCCTCGACCCCAATAACCCGGAACATCAGGACAGGATACGGGACCGCCGCCAGAAGAGAGTGATGGACCAGTGCCAGCATCTAATGCCTAGCATCGTCTGGCAGTGGAACACTCTCGTTGACAGGATACGCCGTCTCGCCGACAAGATGCCCCCCGGCGAGCGCGAGCGGTTTCTCGGCCGGATCAAGGATCTGGCGCGCTCCGATGCCGAGGAGGCCCGTCGCCTCGACGCGCCGGTGGTGCCGGAGAAATTGAAATACCCCCCTGTTGACTCCTACCGCTATTTCCTGTCCAAGAGTTCCCCCGAGCAGCGCGAGAAAGCGATTGAAAAAGCCCGGCGGGAGTCGAACTACACCGAGGAGCAGTTGCGGGTGCTCGAGGCGCCGTATGATGCCCCGGTGCCGTCCCCCCCCGCGATAGTGCACGATCAACTGACGTACCCGCCAGCCGCGATGATGCGCAAGATCCTTTCCCGCTCATCCCCCGAACGGCGTGCGCAACGCCTTGAGGAGATCAGGAAAGAATCGGTTTACAGCGAGGAGGACATGAAACTCCTTGAAGCGCCGTATGAGTAGGGGGCAGTGATTAGTGGTTAGTGATTTGATTTTTGGGGGCGCGGGATGAGCGGGTTAGGTGAAAATCTGATTTTGAGCCGCGAAGCACGCAAAGTGCGCGAAAGGGGGGAGCAAAGTTTCGCGAAGATTCACGGTCTTCGCGGTTAAAAACAGGTTCCCGTGAATTCGGGGTTGAACTTGGGCGGAAGGTTTTGTACACTGTTTTCTCAACGAAGGGGTAATGCCTGATGAGTAAATTGTTCGTCCATTTGTTATCCTCACACAAAGGCACGAAGGGCACAAAGAGAATTTTTGATTTCAGGTTTGAGATTGAAAACCTATACGCGCCCGAAGGGAAATCCTGTGAAGTCCTGTCCATCCTGTCAAAAGCAATCGAGGACGACTTTGCCCTCGTGAAGGGGAGCCGCGCGGTCACGAAGGCGGAGCGGGTCACGGTCCGCGCGCGGCCGGGATGGAAATTACAGAGGAGTTCGGGCTGTCCGTCTCACGGGGAACGAACGATGTCTGTATCCCTTCAACTCCCTTCTGAACACGAGGAAAGGCCATGAAATGCGCTAACCGTATTCGACTGCTCGTTGTCCACGTCCATGCGTCCGCCGTGTGCATGATTACGGCATGCGCCATAGCAGCCGTCGAGCCGATGCACACCGCCGTCCCGGCCGAGACCGGATTCTCGTCCTTGGCCAGCATTCTTTCCTCGGTCGATGCCTTATGGGAAAAAAGGCCGTCAACCTGCTTCAGGTATATCGATTATATTGCAGAGGCGATGAATAATCTTGCGGCGTACGGGGTGGCGCCCGAGGGGGCGGTTGTTCTTCTCGAGGAGGATATCCCGTCGCTGTTCGAGCATATCTGCCGTTTGCCCGTCCAGCCGAATCTGGAAAACAGCGGGTTCAGGGTGTACGAGAAATGGAGGATGCTCGGGGCGTTGTCCCGCCAAATCGCGGCATTGAAAAACTCGAAACAGACGTGGCTCGGCATGGCGACCGAAATAGGAAGCATACGCGCCCAGATTATCCCTGGGTATAATTATGAGCCGAGAAGATTGAATATTTCTGACGTGAGAAAAACGAAAACCGAAATGTTAGCCATGCAGGAGGAGAACGACCGGAAAAACTTTGAAGCACAGTATCAAGGGAGGCTGCGCCTCATTTGCCATAACTTGGAATCGACAATCGAAAACATCAGGCGTTTTGCCGCGTCCCTGCCCCCCGACGAGCGTAAACTGTTTCTCGACAAAATCAAAGAACTGGCGCGTTCCGATGAAGGGGAGGCAAAGCTGCTCGATGAGCCTGCGGAGCCGTTTCCCCCTTATCGTGCCGGCAGGATATCTGCCGAGGTCGCGCGCATTATAGCCTCCCGGGCGTCGCCTGATGCCCGCAAGCAATTCCTCGATAAAATCAAGGCGGAGTCCGGCTACACCGAGGAGGAATTGAAAATTCTCGATGCACCGTTTGAGTAGGGGGACAGTGGTTAGTGAATAGTGATTAGTGGTTAGATTTTTGGGGTGCGGGATGAGGATTGTGCGGATAATTGGTGTTGTTGTGTTTGGGTTGCCGATGCTTGCGCGGGAGGGTGTCGCGCCGGGGCATGGTCATGCAGGGGAGATTGTGCCGTATGAGACGTCCGCCGCGCTGGAGGCGAATCTGGCGCGTTACGGGCTGACGGCGGGGTGGTATGTGCCACGGTGGCGGCGGGGTCGCCGGAGCTACAGATGCCCCGCCGGAACTACTCCGTCCGCCTTCGGCGTCCACCCCTCCAATGGCGGGGAATCGGTTGCCGCCCGCAGGCGGGGACGGCGCGACCCTGATTGCGGCTCGCGTGGACGCTCGCCCTCCACAACGGCACGGCGGGGACGCCGTGCGCTACCAACGCTGTGCCGGTGTTCCTGCCGGCGCAATGGGTCAACATTGACCTGCGGCGCGTGATTTGCTATTCTATATTTTTTTTTGGGAAACCGGCTTTGATTTGAGGTGATAATGGAAAAGAAAGCGAGACAGCATCAGGTTCAGGATCTGCGCGTGCAGAAGAGCACGAAGGGGTTGAAGCAGGATTTCGCGTGGCACTTGCGCTATGCCTTGGCCAAGGACGAGGAAAGCGCGACCGTCCGCGACAAGTTCATGGCGTTCGCCTACAGCGTGCGCGACCGCATCATCGAGGACTGGATCGAGACGCAGACCTATTACCACGAGGCCAACGTGAAGCGCGTCTATTACCTGTCGCTGGAGTTCCTCATCGGCCGGCTGCTGGGCAACAACGTCATCAATATGCGCATCGAGCCGTTCTGCCGCGAGGCCATGGAGCAGTACGGGCTGGACTGGAACGCCTTCCGCGACCTGGAGGTGGACGCGGGCCTGGGCAACGGGGGCCTGGGGCGGCTGGCGGCGTGTTTCCTGGACTCGCTCTCGACGCTCCGCCTGCCGGCCATCGGCTACGGCCTGCGCTACGACTACGGCATCTTCAAGCAGCGCGTCAAGGACGGCCAGCAGGTCGAGGAGCCGGACCACTGGCTGAACAACGAGTCGCCCTGGGAGCTCGCGCGGCCGGAATACACGCAGGAGGTGCAGTTCGGCGGGCAGGTCGAGTGCGTGTCGCGCAACGGGCGCATGGAGTGGACGTGGAAGGCGTCGGAGTGCGTCATCGGCGTGCCGTACGACTGGCCGATTGTCGGCTACAGCAACGTGGTGAACACGCTCCGCCTGTGGTCGGCCAAGGCGACGGATGATTTCGCGCTGGAGGAGTTCAACAAGGGCTCCTATGTCGAGGCCGTGCAGAACAAGGTGCAGGCCGAGAACCTGACCAAGGTCCTCTACCCGAACGACAATATGCAGGCGGGCAAGGAGCTCCGCCTACGGCAGCAGTATTTCTTTGTGGCGTGTTCGCTGAGGGACATCCTGCGCCGCTTCCGCGTTAACAACGGCTGCAACTGGAGCCTGCTCCCGGAGAAGGCCTTCGTCCACCTGAACGAGACGCACCCCACGCTCATCATCCCCGAGATGATGCACCAGCTCGTGGACGTGGAGAAGATGGACTGGGACACCGCGTGGAACATCACGCGCGCCTGCACGGGCTACACGAACCACACCATCCTGCCCGAGGCCCTGGAGACGTGGAGCGTCGCGCTTGTCGAGCGCCTGCTGCCGCGCCACATGCAGATCATCTACGAGATCAACGGCCGCTTCCTGAAGCAGGTCGCCCTCCAATACCCCGGCGACATCGAGCGGCTCACGCGGATGAGCGTCATCAGCGAGCGCGGCGAACGCTCCGTGCGCATGGCCCACCTGGCCATCATCGGCTCGAACTCCGTCAACGGCGTCGCCGCCCTCCACACCGACATCCTGAAGTCCACCCTCTTCCGCGACTTCTACGAGATGTACCCCACGCACTTCTCCAACAAGACCAACGGCATCACCCAGCGCCGCTGGCTCCTGAAGGCAAACCCCCAGCTCGCCATGCTCTGCACGGACACGCTCGGCCCCGACTGGATCACCGACCTCTCCCGCCTGCGCGACCTGGAGCGCCACGCCAAGGACCCCGCCTTCCTCGACGCCTTCCGCGCGATCAAGCAGGCCAACAAGGAGGCCCTCGCGAGCTACATCAAATATGAGGTCGGCATCACGGTCAACCCCGAGTCCATCTTCGACGTCCAGGTCAAGCGCCTGCACGAGTACAAGCGCCAGCTCCTGCTCGTGCTGTACATCATCATCCTCTACAACCGCATCTGCGACAACCCTGCCCTCGACTTCCACCCGCGCACCTTCATCTTCGCCGCCAAGGCCGCGCCCGGCTACTGGATGGCCAAGCTCATCATCCGCCTCATCCACGGCGTCGCCGACGTGATCAACACCAACCCCCGCGTCCGCGACCGCCTGAAGGTCGTGTTCCTCCCCGACTACCGCGTGTCGCTCGCCGAGAAGATCATCCCCGCCGCCAACCTCAGCGAGCAGATATCCCTCGCCGGCACCGAGGCCTCCGGCACGGGCAACATGAAGCTCATGCTCAACGGCGCGCTCACCATCGGCACCATGGACGGCGCCAACGTCGAAATCCACGAGCAGGTCGGCAACGAAAACATCTTCATCTTCGGCCTGCGCGCCGAAGAGGTCGAGCGCCTCCGCCCCGCCTACTCCTCCATGGCCGTCTATCAGGCCGACCCCGAGATCCGCCGCGCCATCAACATGATCCGCCGCAACGTCTTCTCCCTGCTCAACACCGGCGTCTTCGACCCCATCGTCCGGAACCTGCTCGACTTCAACGACTACTATATGCTCTTGGCCGACCTGCGCAGCTACATGGACACCCAGGACAAGGTTGACAAGCTCTACCGCCAGCCCCACAAGTGGGACGCCAAGGCCCTCGTCAACGTCGCCCGCTCCGGCAAGTTCTCCTCCGACCGCACCATCAGCGAGTACGCCAAATACATCTGGCGCCTCAACCCCGTGGACCTGTGATATCCCGCATTTTCCGCAAGACATTCCGACCGCGATATGGTATGCTGTTTTAAAAGTTGGCAGACATGTTGTCGGCCAGGGTTGAGGAAAAAAGGAGATGGTTATGGCAGAGTCTCGTTACCAGCAGCGTCTGCGCCGGTTCGTCACGGCGCTCAACAACCGTAAGCCGGACATGATTCCGATACGCCCGTTCGCGGCGGAGTTCACCGGGCGTCACGCGGGCTTCGACTGCCAGCAGATGACGCAGAACTACCCCGACGCGTTCGAGGCCATGATCCGCTGCTGCAAGGATTATGACTGGGACGCCGTGCCGGCCAGCATGGTCTATGTCTGGACGGGCATCACCGACGCGGCGACCGCGCGCTACTACGGCGTGCCGGGCGTGAACGTGCCGCCCGACCGCGGCTTCCAGTACCTCGAGCCGCCGGAGGAGAAGTCCTTCATGCGCGAGGACGAGTACGACCGCCTCATCGACGACCCCACCGCGTTCCTCTACGAGGTCTGGTTCCCGCGCGCCACGCGCCGCATCGCCGCCGCCGGGGCCCCGTCCTCATTCCGCAACAACGTCGCGCTCGTCTCCTCCGCCATGGCCATGGTGCAGTATTTCAACGCCTACGGCCCGCACTGCGCGCGCCTCACCAACGAGGCCGAGACCCCCGGCGCCATCGCGGGCATCTTCAAGGCCCCGCTCGACATCATCGGCGACAAGCTGCGCGGCTACATCGGCCTGACCATGGACCTGCTCGAGCGCCCCGAGAAAGTCATGAAGGCCTGCGAGGCGCTTATGCCGCACCTGCACTGGGTCGCGGCCGCCACCGCAGACCCGTCGTCGCAGCTGCCCATCGGCTACTGGATGCACCGGGGCTGCGTGCCGTTCGTCACGCCCGCGCAGTTCGCCAATGTCTATTGGCCCACCGTGCGCCCCATCATCGAAGAGCTCTGGCGCGGCGGCCACCAGACCATGTTCTACGCCGAGGGCAACTGGGACGCGCACCTCGACGCCTTCCGCGAGCTGCCCGAGCGCAGCATCGTCTATCACATCGACCGCGGCAACCCGCAGACCATCCACGACAAGCTCCACGACAAGTTCGCCATCAGCGGCGGCGTGAGCAACGTCACCCTCGCCGTCGGCACGCCCGAGCAGGTGCGCGAGGAGGTCAAGAAGCTCATCAGCATCCTCGGCCGCGAGGGCGGCTACATCATGGACGCGAGCGCGATCATGCAGAACGACACCCGCCCCGAGAACATGCGCGCCATGGTCGAGGCCACACGCGCGTTCGGCGTGTACGACGCGCCCGACGCGCCCCTCGAAAACCTCTGCGTGCGCCCTGCCGGCGGCCTGCCCCCGCCGCCCGCAAAAATCCCGCCGCCCACCGGCCGCCCCGCCGGAGCCTGCGTGTCGTGGAAGGAACACCTCGACGACCTCGGGCTGGCTGGCGTGCAGGGCAACGCCGAGCTCGCCGAACGCCTCTGGAGCATGGTTGACGCCAACGCCACCATGTACATCTGGCAGATGCTGCTGTCGTTCTGAGGGGGAGATGTTGGTGTTGGATTTTGTTATCGACTGATGGCGACTGATAACGACTTGAATCGAGGTTAATCGATTTCAGTCGCCATCAGTCGCCATCAATTCATGCAGCTCCGCACTCGCTTAGCGAGTGCCAAACCGATCCGGCGGCTAATCCCCCACCCGCTTGATATCGATGTAGTCGATGCCGAAGAGGAAGGCGTCGTTTTTGGTTTTCGCGTTCGCGCCCGTGAGCTTGATGGAGAGGCGGTTCTCGCCTTCCTTGAGCTCGAGCGTGCCAAAGTCTTTGACGTGGTTCTCGACGCGCTCGGCGTAGGCGTCGTAGGCGGGCGCGACGACGCTCCCGTTGAAGGAGACATCCGCCGTGCCGTAGTCGGGCGCGTGGGTGAAGGAGATTTTCACGTTGTACTTACCGGCCTTCTCCAGCGCGAAGTCGAGGTTCGCGGTCGCGCCGGGCTTGGCACCGCGCCACCAGAATTGCTTGCCGCCGCTCCAGCCGTATTTCTCGTCGGTCTGTATCCCGGCGCTGCCTTGCGTGGCGGAGAGGTCGAGCTCTTCGCCTTCGAGGCGGCCTTCGCGGATGGTCTTGAGGGGGATGATGTCGCGGCGGCTGAGCGCGACGGGGAGGGCGGCGAGCGCGGCCTCTGCCGTACGGTTGGCCGTGCCGCCGGGGCGCATATACCATTGCGTGACGGGGGCGTAGTTGAGGATGGTGTCGGCCCAGTGCCACATCTCCATGTCGAACTGGATGCTCTTCTTGAAGGGGATGGCGTCGAGCACACGGTGGCGGGTGTTGATGACAAGACCCGGCCGCCCCGCGCCGATGCCTTCGGGCTGGGCGATGAAGGGGTGGTCGAAGTTGTTGCCGTTGCTCCATGCGTAGCCGTAGTAGTCCTCCGAACCCGTACCGATGAAGGAGGGGAAGGCCTCGCCGTCCACGAAAATCTTTTCGTCGCCTTCGCCCCACCAAGCGTTGGCAGTGTTGAAGAGCGTCACGCCGGTGCCGACCAGCACGCCCTCGCCGGTGAGCGTGACGTAGTTCAGATCCCAGTGCGAGCCGTCTTTACGCGACGACACCTTGTTCTGCTCGTACCACCCCGCGCCGAAGTACATACTGCGCTTGCTGTCCCATTTGTAGGGCGCGGTGACGAGCGCGCTCTGCGAGACGGTCACGGGCGCGTTACCCACGTTGCGGATGGTTAGTGTACATTCCTTCTTGAAGGGCATCACCCACGCGGCCTCCATCAGGCCGCTCTTGCGCACGCTCGCGTACCACATCTGATAAGGCGACACCTGATAGCCCGTGCCGAAGAACTCGCCCGCCGGGACCCACACCGTGCGCTGGCCGTCGAACGCCATCTCGATGATTGTCGAGCGCAGGGCCTGCTGGCTCTTGCCGTCGTCGAGCGCCATGGCCAGCGAGCGCACGGCCTGCTCGCCCTTGACGGTTTTCGTGATGGACCCTCCCGGCGGGATCACGCCGTCGAACGTCGCGGCCTGCGTTTTCAGGCTGAGCAGCCCGCGCTCGCCGCCCGCTAGGCGGCGGTTAATCTCCGCGATGGCGACCGCGTCGCGCCGTGCCACGTCCAGCGAGAACGACTCCACCTCCACGCCCTTGGGATACGTGCGCGCCTCGATGTTGTAGTAGAACGCCTCGCCGTCGCGCTTGTCCTTGATCTTGTCGCTCTCGTAGGTGATCTTGCAGCTCTTCGCGTATGGGATGGGCAGGTAGAGGTTGTGGCCGCGGTTCATGTAGGGCGTCTTTTCCGAGACCGACGCGGACAGCGGTTTCGCGCACAGCGCCTCGCCGCTCACCACGTCCACGACCTTCCCCTCCACGGCCAGCTTCCCGTCGATATAGACGCGGATGACGCCCGACCCGTCCGTCGAACCCGCGATCGTCACCCACCAGCGCACGATCGCACCCGGCCCCTGCGCGTCCATGGCGACATACTCCTTGCGCCCCGCGTTCTCCTCCACGCGCACGAACTCCGAGCGGTCCGAATTCGCGAACCACCCCGGCTCATCGATGCCCACCGTCTCGCGGTCATAACTGCTGTGCAAGCGCACCGTGAACGCGGGGTCCGGCAGGCGCGTGATATTCTCGCGATCCACCATCTCCTCCAGCAGCGACCTCACCGACACCTTCGGCGCGGCAGACGCGCACGAGACCAGCAACACTCCGACCAGCAACAACTTCTTCATACATCCTCCCTAAAACGATTAAAAACAGAAACCTAGTGTATGACAGAAAGGGGAGGAAGTCAAGGGAGAAAGCGGTCCCCGTTGGTGCAACCGTGACCAATGGGGCATGAGAATATTCAACGCCCAAGTGAAATGCGCTACAGAAGGGAGAACAGGCTTCCCCGAGGGCGTTCAGCCTTTGCGGCTTCCTGCCACATTGGCCACACGCCGCGCCAATGGGGTCCCCTGTCTCGCCCTCCAATTGGGACACAAAACCGAAGCGCATTTAACTTGGGCGTTGAATATTCCGTGTTGGATATTGGATATTCCCCGAGGGCTTCCAGCCCTCGCGGTGTCCTGCCCCATTAGTCGCACGTCGCGCCAACGGGAACCCTGCCTCGCCCTCCATTCCATTTGGGGAGGGCGGTTCCCTCGAAACCGCCGTCTGGCGATAGCCTATCACTTTTTACTTCTTACCTTTTCCTGTCACCCAAAAGCGTCGCGCGCGCCGGTGGTCTCGTAGTCGAGGCGGATGGGGTAGCGGCCGTAGGCCTTGATGGTGTTGACCATCGCGAGGTAGTTCGCGGGGTTGACGGAGGAGTGGATGCTGTTGCTCGACGAGATGATCAGCCCGCCGCCTTCCGCCGCCGCGCGGATCACGCCGAGGGTCTCCTGCACGACCTCCTCGACCGTGCCGTTCACGAGCGTGGTGGCGCAGTTCACGTTGCCTTTGAGCGCGAGCGTCTTGCCGTACTGCTGCTTCATCTCCGCCATGTCCATGTTGCCGAGCGGGTCGATGGGGTCGAGGCAGTCGATGCCCGCGTCCAGGATCATGTCGAGCAGCGGCAGGATGTTCCCGTCGGAGTGCTTGATGACGGGCAGCCCCGCGTCGCGAAAACCCTTCATCACCTTTTTGAGGCCGGGGTACATCAGTTCGCGGAACGTGTCCGGCGACATGAACGGCGCTTGCCCCGAAGAGTAGTCGTCGCCCGTGAACACGAAGTCCGCGCCGAAACGCGCCGCCTCCGCCGCGAGCTTGATGTTCAGGTCAACGGACATTTCGACCAGCTGCTTGACGAGCTCGGGTTCGAGGCAGAACGCCATCATCAGCTCCTGAAAACCCATCAGGTTGCGCGGGATGGACAGCACGTCGTTCAGGTGTACGCCGATGGCATACTGGCCCTTGTAGCGGGCGACCAATTTTTTCAGGCTCTCGAAACGGTGCGGCGCGTAAGGGTCGGGCGGCGCGTAATTCGTCATGTCGTCGAGCGTCTGGATCACCGCCTCAACGACAGTCGAATGCTGCTCCTCGCCCTTCTCCACGACGATGCCCCACTCGTTGCGGAAGCGGTTCGGCGCGACCTGCTCGGTCGTGAAATCCGGGTCGGTGAGCAGCGCGTCCAGCCCCATGCGCACGGAGAACTCCTCCAGCGACGCGCCGGGGCAGAGCGCGTGGCGCACCTTCTTGTCGATAATCCACTCGAAATGCGGGATGCGGTCCGGCTCCCCGTTCCGCAACACCGTCATCACCCGCTCCGCCGAAGTCATCTCTTTTGCGCTCATAACATTGATTCTCTCTTTTGCAGAAACACGTACCCGATAGACAGTTTGTAATATACCACTTCGTGTTGGGGAATGGAATTGAAAAAATCTCGAATCTTTTCCGCCGAGCGTGAAACAGGGGGCGGCTAGGTTTCGCCGTTGCGCAAAAAAAGAGGCCCCGGAATAATCCGGAGCCCTTTCTCGTTTGACAACAAGCGCTTATTTATCGCTCGAGCTGTCGCCCTTGTCCTTCTCGGCTTTGCACTTGCAGCACTCGACCGACTCGCTCTTCGAGTCCTTCTTGTCGTCGGAGCACTTCTTCGCCTTCGACGGGCACTGCGCCAGCGTCGTCGATGCCGCCAGCACCGCCATCAGCGCGAACGTGATAACAACCTTCATCACATCATCCTTTCCTTTACGTGGACCGAATTAGCCCACAAGACCGTTAAACGCAAAACATCATCATTTATTGCCGATTCTTTCCGAAAAGTCAAACGCCAATCCGCAAAAAAATCCCCTGTACCCTTACGGGCGTAATGTTTAGGTTTGGAAATCCTCGGGCTTGAAACGGATGGTCTGGCCTTGGGTGATGGCGTCACTGGCGGCGAGGACGGCGGCGAGGGTGCGGTAGGCCACCTCGGGGGGGCAGGTCAGCAGGTCGGGCCTGCCCTGCCGTACCGCGAAGAGGAAGTTCTCCAGATGCGGCATGTGGGCGGGCTTGTTCAACTCCACAGTCAATAAATACTGCCCCCCCCAAGGCAGATAGAAAAAAAGGCGGTTGCCGTGTCTGGCCAATGTTCCGGAAAATGACTCGTCTATCATAGGGGTAGGAACACAACTTACCGTAACAGGGTGAGTGCCTTTCAGTTTTTGGACCGCGTCGCGGATCAGGCCTTGCGCGACAAAATTACTCCACTCGGGCACCTCGTCACGATCCTCCCGAAACACGGAGTTGCCCAGGCCACGGACTTCGGCGATGTTCAGTATCCCGTTCTCGCCCATGAACCGCTCGTAGAAGCCGCCGCTGCTTGTGGTGGTCAGCACTTGGCAGAGGGCGCGGCTGGTCTTGCCGTCCTTGGACTTGAACTCGTAAGACGCGGTCACATTGTCGTTCATCTGGCGGCCGTAAAACTCGTTGCCGCCCACGGCGGTCACGGAGACGGGGGCGCAGCCGAACGCCCACAGGAACACATCGACCTGCTGCGAGCCGAGGGCGAGCATCGGGCCGCCGCCGTACTTGGCGAACCAGCGCCAGTTGAGGAATTGCTCCATGTTCTCGTAGCCGTATCTGTCGAGCGTGTCCTGCTGGACATTCATTTCTGCCCTTCTATAAGGCGGGATGAAAGGCGCGACACTGCGGTGCCATTGCGCGTAGGAGTGGGGGACGGCGCCGAGCATATTGGTCTCGCGCAGGATGCGGTTGATGGCGTGGATGTAGCGGGGGTTGGAGCGGCGCTGGTGGCCGATCTGCAGGAGCTTGCCGGTCTCGCGCTGGGTTTGAACCATGGACGCCGCCCTTTTCAGGTCGTTGGACATGGGGGCTTCGCAATAGACGTGCTTGCCGGCGCGGAGGCAGGCGTTGGTGTGTTCGGCGTGCATCCAGTCGGGGGTCGCGACGAGGACGGCGTCGATGTTCGCGCCCTCCGTATCGAGCATCTCGCGGTAGTCCTCGTAGGTGGCGACGTCCTTATGACCGAAAACCCTCATGCGCCCGCGCATCATCTTGCGGCGGATATCCTGGATGTCGCAGACGGCGCGGAAACGGACGCCCGGGATTTTCAGCGCGGCCTCGGACAGGACTTCGCCCTCCGTACCACAACCGATGAGGGCGACGTTGATTGGTGTGTCATCTGGGCCGATGGCGTATTCGTACTCCTCGCTCAGGGCCCTGAACGTCGGCAACGCGGCCACGGCCGTGGCCGCGCCCTTGATGAAATCGCGTCGGTTGGTGTCCATCGCGTTTCTCCTTTTTCAGACAGGGTTAACAGCGTCTTTCTTTTTGACAGGATTAACAGGATTGTTTTTTTTTGACAGGATTAACAAGATTAACGGGATTGACAGGATTGGTTTAGCAAAGGGGACACAGGGGGACCGTCAGGAACACGCCCTTGTTCAAAGCAATTTTCAGTTTCATCTTGTTGTCCTCCTGTCAAAAAAAACAATCCTGTCAATCCTGTCTAATGCGCGGCCTTCATCTGCGGGAAGAGGATGACGTCGCGGATGACCTCCGTGCCGGTGAGCATCATCACGAGGCGGTCGATGCCGATGCCCAGGCCACCCGTGGGGGGCATACCGTGTTCGAGCGCGGTGATGAAGTCCTCGTCGATTTTCTCGGTGTCGTCCCCGGCCTGATCGGCGAGCGCGGCGCGTTGCGCGGCGGGGTCGTTCTGCTCGGTGTAGCCGGGGCAGAGCTCCTTGCCCGCCACGACGAACTCGAACACGTCCACCAGCGTCGGGTCGTCGGCGCAGGCCTTGGCGAGCGGCACGAACTGGCGCGGGATGCGCGTCACGAACGTGGGCTGGCGCAGGGTCTTTTCGATGAGCTTGTCGTACACCTCGCGCGTGATCATCAGATGCCCCCACGCGGGATCGATGTAGAGCCCCTTGGCTTCGGCACGTTGCCGTGCCGCTTCGACGGAGAGCGTGAACCAGTCGCCGCCCATGTGTTCCGTGACGAGGTCGTTATACGCCACCTCGCGGTAGGGCGGGGTGAAGTCCAGCACCTCCTTGGCCTCGCCGTACTCGACGGTCATGGCGCCCAGCACCTTCTCGCAGAGGTGCGGCAGCAGGCCCTCGATGATGGCCTTCATGGAGGTGCGGTCGCCGTAGGCCTCATAGACTTCCAGCACGGTGAACTCGGGGTTATGCGTGCGGTCGATGCCTTCGTTGCGGAAGTTTTTGCCGATCTCGAAAATCTTGTCGAAGCCGCCGACGATGAGGCGCTTGAGGTACAGCTCGGGGGCGATGCGCATGACCATCTCGGTGTCGAGCGCGTTGTGGTGCGTGACGAAGGGCTTGGCGGCCGCGCCGCCCGCCTGCGCCTGCATCATCGGGGTCTCGACCTCGATGAAGCCGCGACCGTGCAGGAAGGCGCGGGCCTCGCGCAGGATGGCACTGCGCTTGTTGAAGCGGTCACGCGACTCTTGGCTCATCATCAGGTCGAGGTAGCGCTTGCGGTAACGCTCCTCCACGTCCTGCAGGCCGTGGAACTTTTCCGGCGGCTGGAGGATGGCCTTGCTCAGCAGTTGCCAGCGGTGCACCTCGATGCTCGGCTCGCCCGTCTTGGTGACGAACAGCCGCCCCTCCACGCCGACGAAGTCGCCGAGGTCGAGATACGCGAACGCCTCGAACTGCTCCGGCGTGAGCAAATCCTTCTTCACGAAAATCTGGAACGCGCCCGTGCCGTCGCTGATGGTGGCGAACGAGGCCTTGCCCATGCGGCGCACGGTCATCAGCCGACCCGCCGCGCACACGGTCTTGTTCTCCTCGAACCCGGCGCGGATTTCCGCGAGGCGTGTGCGCTCAAACGCCTGACCGTAGGGGCGCATCCCGAACGCCTCCAGCTTCCTCATGTTCGCGATGCGCTGCTCGCGGTACTCATTGCTGCTCAAAACTTCTTCCGACATGAAACATTCCTCTCCATTGAAAAAGACATAATATCAAAACCGCCTTGCGTTTGTCACGGCCGTGTGCGCCCTTTCGCCCGCGCGTCTTGGAGCGCGGTGAGCATCTCGGCGACGCGCTCGGGGTGCTGGCCCGCGAGGTTGTTCGCCTCGCGCAGGTCGCCGGAAAGGTCGTAAAGCTGGGGGGTTCGGGCGGCACCCGTGTCAACCCCGCCCTTGAGGAAGAGGTCGGGATTTCCGACCACCCCATCCGCGACGCCGAGGGGCGCGTCTTGGTTTTTCTTCGCGGGGATCAGCTTCCACTGCCCTTGGCGGAGGCTGATGTCGGGGTCTTGGAGGATAAGCGTGTCGCGCCCCTTGGCGGCCGGGTCGAGCAGCGCGGCGGCGAGGTCGAAGCTATCGGGCGCGTCGTCCTGCCCGAGCGCCTGCCCGGTCATCGCGGCGAACGTCGCGTAGCTGTCGATGAGGCAGACGAGCGAATCGCTCACGCCGCCGGCCTTGACCTGCTTGGGCCAGCGCACGAGATACGGGACGCGCGTACCGCCCTCATAGGCGCTGTACTTCTGGCCTCGGAAGTCACCTGCGGGGCGGTGGTCGCCGCGTTTCTGGACGGCGAAGTCCTTGTAGCCGTCGTTCAGCACGGGACCGTTGTCGCTGGTCACAATCACGAGCGTGTCATCCGTCAGCCCGAGTCGGTCGAGCGCGTCCAGAACCTCGCCGACCTGAAAATCGAACTGCACGATAGCGTCGCCGCGCGCGCCCATGTCCGTCTTGCCGACGAAGCGCGGGTGCGGCACACGCGGCACGTGGATGTCGTGCGTGGCGAAGTAGAGGAAGAACGGCTTGTCCTTGTTGCGCTCGATGAACGCGACGCTCTTGGCGGCGAGCGTGTCCGCCATGTCCTCGTCCACCCAACGCGCCTTCGTGCCGCCCTTCATGTAGCCGATGCGCCCGATGCCGTTGACCACCGCGAAGTGATGGCCGTAGTCCCAATCGAGTTTCAGCTGGTCGCGGTTCTTGCGGCCGTCAAGCTCGCCGGGGTAGTTGTCCTGGCCGAGCTTGAAACTCACCTCCATCGGGTCATCCGCCTCCAGCCCGACCACGCGCTGGTTCTCGACATAAACGCACGGTGTGCGGTCGCCCGTCGCGGGGATGAGGAACGAGTAATCGAAGCCGATCTCTCGCGGCCCCGGCACGATCTCCGTGTTCCAGTCCGTCTTGCCCGGCCCCGGCCCGAGGCCCAGATGCCACTTGCCGACCGCGCCCGTCACATACCCCGCCTTCTTCAACATGGACGGCAGCGTGGCGCGGCTGGGGTCGATGAGCAGGCCTGCGTCACCCGTCGCGATGCCCGTGCCGGGCTTGCGCCACGCATACTGCCCCGTCATGATCGCATACCGCGTCGGGGTGCAGGTCGAGGCCGGCGAGTGCGCGTCCGTGAACCGCCCCCCCTCCTTCGCGAGCCTGTCACAATGCGGCGTCGAGACCGCCTTCGCGCCGTAGCACGAAAGATCCCCCCAGCCCACATCATCCGCCAGAATCATCACAATGTTCTTCGGCCGCGGCAACTCCGCCGCCACGACCGTTCCCGCACACATGACCGCCAGACCTGATAACAATACCGTCTTCATCGTCATACGCTCCTCCTCTGATAAACCTCGTCTTGCCGTCAAACCGTTTCACGCCAGTTTCCCGAAAGAAGAAATAATAGCACAATCAGCCAGCGGAGACGAAGCGTAAAGTGGACAAATAGGGTTATTCTCGCGCAGGGTCGCAAGCCCCCCCCCTCGCCCTCCCCCGTATCTTCACCTCTGCGCGAGGCAAAGGAATCGTTTTTTCAGACAGGATTAGGGGTTACATTGGTTGTCGGAAATCTTTTCAAGATGACGTGTCATTTCCATTGTGCCTATTGTGAAAACCATTGTGTCTATTGTGGTAAAAAAAAAACTTCTTTGAGCCATATCAAAACATGATACGGGGGGCAAGACAGAAAAAAGCCTCCCGTGGGGGAGGCTTTTTCTGTGTTGTGAGGCTGGATTACATGTCCATGCCGCCCATGCCGGGGTTGGGCATCGGGGCTTCCTTCTTCTCGGGAATCTCCGTGACCATGCACTCGGTGATGAGCAGCAGGCCGGCGATGGACGCGGCGTTCTGCAGGGCGGTGCGCGTGACCTTCGCGGGGTCCAGCACGCCGTCCTTCACGAGGTCGCCGTACACGCCGGAGCGGACGTTGTAGCCGTACGCGCCTTTGCCGTTCTTCACGTTCTCGACGATCAGCGCGGCCTCGAGGCCTGCGTTCTCGACGAGCTGGCGAAGGGGCGCCTCAAGGCTCTTGGCGATGATGCTCACGCCGACGCTCTCGTCGCCTTCGGCCTCGACGGTGGCGAGGGCCTTCTGGCAGCGCAGGAGCGCGACGCCGCCGCCGGCGACGATGCCTTCCTCGACGGCCGCACGGGTGGCGTGGAGGGCATCGTCGACGCGATCCTTCTTCTCCTTCATCGCCGCCTCGGTGGCCGCGCCGACCTTGATGATCGCGACGCCGCCGGCGAGCTTGGCGAGGCGCTCTTGGAGCTTCTCGCGGTCGTAGTCGGAGGTGGTCTCGTCGATCTGTTTCTTGATGATGGCGACGCGCCCTTGGATGTCGCTGGTCTTGCCGCCGCCTTCGACGATGGTGGTGCAGTCCTTATCGACCGTGACCTTCTTGGCGCGGCCGAGGTCGCTGAGCTCGACGTTCTCGAGCTTGATGCCGAGGTCCTCGCTGAGCATCTTGCCGCCCGTGAGGATGGCGATGTCCTCGAGCATGGCCTTGCGGCGGTCGCCGAAGCCGGGGGCCTTGACGGCGCAGACCTGCAACGTGCCGCGCAGCTTGTTGACCACGAGGGTGGCGAGGGCTTCGCCTTCGACGTCCTCGGCGATGATCATCAGCGGCTTGCCGGACTTGGCGACGCTCTGGAGCAGCGGGAGCATATCGTTCAGGTTCGAGATTTTCTTCTCGAAGATGAGGATATAGGGGTTCTCGAGGACGCACTCCATCTCCTCCGGGCTCGTGACGAAGTACGGGGAGAGGTAGCCCTTGTCGAACTGCATACCCTCGACGACGTCAAGCGCGGTCTCCAGCGTCTTGGCCTCTTCGACGGTGATGGTGCCGTCCTTGCCGACCTTGTCCATGGCGTCGGAGATGATCTCGCCGATCTCGGTCTCGCCGTTGGCGGAGATGCTCGCGACCTGCGCGATCTCGGCGGGGTCCTTGACGCGCTTGGCCTGCTTGGCGATGGCGTCGACGACGGCCTTGGTGGCCTTGTCGATGCCGCGCTTGATGGCCATGGGGTTGGCGCCGGCGGTGACGTTCTTCAGGCCCTCGCGGTAGATGGCCTCGGCAAGGATCGTCGCGGTCGTGGTGCCGTCGCCGGCCACGTCGCTGGTCTTGCTGGCGACCTCGCGGACCATCTGCGCGCCCATGTTCTCGAACGGGCAGGGCAGCTCGATTTCCTTCGCCACGGACACGCCGTCCTTGGTGATGGCGGGCGAGCCGAACTTCTTGTCGAGAATCACGTTGCGCCCGCACGGGCCCAGCGTCGACGCGACAGCGCGGTTCAGTTTGGAGATGCCGTTCAGAATCTTCTGGCGGGCATCCGAATCATACATCATTTGCTTAGCACTCATTGCTTCTATTCCTTTCTCAGTTTTTAGTTTACAGTTTTTAGTTTTTAGAAAATTTAGTCTTTAGCGCGATGAGCATTTTGGACACTTCATCGTGCAGCAGGGTATATTCGTCAGCCTGTGCTTGCGACACATAATCGAGGTCACGCGCGATGATCATTTGCGTTTCGAGTTCGGCAAGTGACCCGTGTGAAATCGAGAGGAAGCGAGCAAACTCTGTCGGCGTTTTCCGCGTCTGCCCTTCGGCAATGTTCGACGGAATCGAAACGGACGCGCGCCGCATTTGACTGACCAGACCATACACCTCAGAATGTGGGAACGTTTGCGTTACACGGTAAATGAGTTTGGCCAGCAGCATCGCCTTCTGCCAAACGATCAAATCCTTGTAGTACGTAGCCATATTCTTCTTTTAAGACTAAAAACTATAAACTAAAAACTATAAACTGATTTATTCAATCACTCCCAACAGGTCTTCCTCCCTCACCAATTGCAGCGTCTTGTCGCCGATCTTGACCTCGGTGCCGCCGTACTTGGGCAGGAGGACCTTGTCGCCGACCTTGACGTCGAAGGGGACTTCCTTGCCGTCGTCGTCGCGCTTCTTGCCGATCGCGACAACCTTGCCTTCCATCGGCTTCTCCTTGGCATTATCAGGGATGATGATGCCGCCTTTCGTTTGCTCCTTCTCTTCAATGGGTTCGACCAGCACGCGGTCGCCCAGTGGACGAATCTTCGCCATTTGCGTTTCTCCTTTCTCTGTGTTCAATCATGGGCAGACACACGCCCGCCCGTTCGTAATCCAAAATCCGTTGCCTTCCCCTTCTTGCGCCTTGGGGCTCCAAAAACTGCGTGAATGCCTCCAGTGAGCGCCGCAGCACGTCCTTGGGGATGAGTTGACGCTCGTATTCGGCGATCATCGTGGGACTCAGGCTGCGGCCCATGGCATATTCCACAACGCTGCGGTCAGCCTCTTGGCAAAGCAGAATGCCGATGCTCGGGTTCTCGTTGCTGCGGCGCACGTCGCGGTCAAGGGCTTCGAGGTAAAACTCGATCTGCCCCATGTACTCGGGCTTGAACTTGCCGGCCTTCAACTCAATGGCGACCAGGCATTGCAACCCCCTGTGGAAAAACAGCAAGTCAACCTTGAACGTGGAATTGCCGACTTGCAACGGGTATTCCTTGTCGCAAAACAGGAAATCCTTGCCGAGTTCAAGGACAAAATCCTTCAGGTTGTCTAAAATGCCGCGTTGCAGACGCTTTTCGGAATGCTTTTGAGGCAACCCGAGGAAATCGAGGAACAGCGTGTCCTTCAGCATGGGTGCGGCCTGCGGATAAATTTTCTTCAACCCCTTGGACAGGTTGCGCTTGTCGCCCATCAGCGACGCGAACGTGTTGTTTTTGAGGCAACGCTGTAGTTCTTTATAGTTCAGGCGTTCTTTGCAGGAATAAAGGACATAAAAAATCCGCTCTTCAATGGTAGAGCAATCATTGAGGATTCTAAAATGATTGGATAACGTGGTCAAATTCAAGAAGTTAGGAAATTGTGCCGTCACTGACGGCACAATTTGTCCAGACGCTGTCTGGACGATTTCTGCGCTATCCTTTTGTGCAGACACTGTCTGCACAATTTGTCCAGCCATTGGCTGGACGATTTCCGTGTTGTCTATTTGCGCGACCTGTGGCTGCACAAATTCGTTTAGTTTCAGCCTGTCCTGATATTCGATGAATTGAGCGGAGGAATAGGTGTCATACAACAAAACCATATTGTAGATATTGCTTCTGCCATACCCTCTCAACGCCGGGTCTTGCGCCCTCAGGTATTCCGAGAGTTGCATCACAGTCTTACTGCCCCAGGCGGCATTCTTGAGCCGGGCGGACACGAACGCCCCGACTTCCCACGCGGCAAGCAGATTCTCGCTGTTCACGGCTTGCGACGCGCGTGAACGGTGCGACGAGATAATCCCCTGCACGTGTTGGAATTCGATCGGTTCGGTTTTACTGGACGGTGATGGTTTCATTTTGCTCATCAAATGGTTATGTCTTGGCGCTGATGTAGAACACGGTCTTGTCAGACGGGCGGACAAACATCAACTGGACTGCCGTCGGGCGAGTCCCGCTATACGCGATACGCCAAGAGAAAACAAACATATCCGGCGATTTCATATCCTGCTTTTCAGGGAACCATGTGGTTTTCTCGAATTCACCCCAGTCGCCAGCAAAGTCAATGGCGTCTTTGAGTACCCCTTCTGCTTGGTCGCACTGTGTCCAGCCGTACCCATTCATGTCGGTCTTCAATTCGGAGACATCCATGTGCGAAATCCTTATCGCGTACATATCAACGTGATCCCCTGTAAATGAACGCTTGGATTCGTGGGCATGAAGGACCCCTTCCATCCGCCCGCTTCCCAGTTGACACCAATTCAATATTACGTGCGCTTGCCTCTTGCAGGCTGAACTCGTCACGTCCAAAGAACCCGATGACGCGAACAAAAGGTTATAGGAGACAACGCCGACGAGACATGTCACGCCGACGGCAGAGACTATGCCCCAGCCGATTAGCAGAACCCTCATGACTTTCCAGATTGTCTTCATGGCTTTTTGTTTTTCCCCTGCGTTTTCCCTGCACGCGCTTCCTCAAATTCCGCGACCCACTCCGCCAGCTTGTTCGGCATACCATAACGCGGCTTCTTGATTTTATCAAGCAGCAACGTGTTGTGCGACCAGCTCAATTGTGCAGACAGTGTCTGCACTTTTTCAATGTCGCTTAAAAACTCGTGAACTTTTCGCATATAGTTGAGGTTCCTCACGGAGTACCCTTTGACGTTCGGAAACCCAAGTCTTATGTCCTTCGCCAAATTTTCAACGAATTTCTTGCCGTATTTTGTACTCGCGGCAATCACTTTCTCGATATTCCAATAAAGCAATATTTGTTCCCTGTTCACACCCAAGACGGCTTTGTATTGCGCCGTCTTAATGCGCGCCTTGATGTCGTCCAAGACCTCGAAATATTCTCTATCGTTAATCAACATCACCGTTCCTTTATTGACGCTTGCTTTGGATTTAATTCCCTGCCAATCATTCGCTTGATTTCTTTTTCAGGGAAAATGGCTTGATATTCGGAAACACCAATTGGCTTGTGAAGATCACGTAGGGCAATTTCCACCTCAATATGATCTTTTTCAGCACAAAGAATAATTCCAATTGAGGGATTTTCATCGGGCATTTTCAGATTATCGTCTAAAAGCCCTAAGTAGTGATTCATTTTCCCAACAAATTCTGGTTCAAACGCCCCTATTTTCAAATCAATGGCTATCAATGATTTAATCTTACGATTGAAGAACAATAAATCCACAAAATACTCTCTCTTGCCGAGCGTCAAGCGATGCTGATTGCCAATGAATGAAAAACCTTCACCCAACTCGAGCAAGAACAGTTTGATTTTATCAATGATGCGCCGTTCAAGTTCTCGTTCCTTGATTTGATGGGTAATGCCTAAAAATCCCAAATTGTAGGTGCTTTTGAGCATTTCATCGGCTTGTCCCTGCAAATATTCGGGCAAGGTTGTTTCAAAATTGTGCGATTTCGGCAATTCTCTCGAATTGTGATAGGCGTCGGCTTTGATAAAATTGAGCAACAAGTCGCGCGTCCAGCCCATTTTTACCGAAGCTTCGGCGTAATAGAGAGCCTCTTGACGGTCTTTAATTTTACTTAAAATCAATCTGTTGTGGCCCCAAGGCAAAACTGTCACAAATTGCGGCAGAATTTGACTTCGGGAAACTGCCACAGCCTGTGGCAGAATTTCACCTTCAACATAAAACTCGTAAAAACGCTTCATGTCCCACAAACTGCGCGGTGAAAACCCACCCGCATCGGGAAATTCGCTTTTCAGGTCAACGGACAATTGCTCGACGACTTTCCCGCCATACCCTTTCTCCAATTTCTCAGAAGAGAGTCGTTTCCCTATATTCCAATACAGTTGCGTCACAGAAGTGTTTAACCTGTTTGCAATAACAAACCGGGTCATTTTCACTTCCGCGATGATCTCGCGAAGCATCTCGTTGTAGTCAGATGTCTTCATTTCAGCATATTATCACGTGCCGCCCTTTCAGGGCTATGGGATGATGGTCGTGTTGTCATTTTCTCTGACTTGCGATAAAGGGTTTATACATGAATGACGACACCAATGCGGTAACCCAAATCGCTGATGCAGCAATCTGAGCGGCAGCCTGAAAGGCGTTGGAACTGCCGGTACCCATGGATGGCGCTTGATCAACGGCTGATGGTTTCCCCGAGCCAAAAGTTCCTAAAACCATAACCAGAGGAATAACCATCAACATGACGTTTAGCCTATGCCCTCGAATGCCCCTCACGTAGGCAATGATGACGGGCAGCTCTAAGAGAGCAAACCCGAGGAGAAAGACGCAAAGGCTAACACCCGTTCCCAACATCATTTGTTATCCTTCATCGTGTACTCGGCATCGATCACGCCGTCGTCGCCGGGTTTGCCGGTGCCTCCGGAGGTGGCGTTCGCCGCGTCGCCCTGCGGAGGGGGCTGTTCCGTGCCGGGCTGCTGCTGGCTGTACATACCCTGCGTGACGGCTTCCATGGCTTTCGTGAGCGCGTCCTGCTTGGCCTTGATGTCGGCGATGGAGGGGCCTTTGAGCGCGTCCTTCAAATCAGCGACGGCCTTCTCGACGGGGCCCTTCGTGTCGGCGGGAATCTTGTCGGCGTTTTCGGAAAGCGTCTTTTCGACCTGATAGCAGAGGTTCTCGGCCTGGTTGCGGGCCTCGACCTCCTCGCGGCGTTTGGCGTCCTCTTCGGCGTGGGCCTCCGCGTCCTTGCGCATACGCTCGATCTCTTCCTTGGAGAGGCCGCTGGAGGCGGTGATGGTAATCTTCTGCTCCTTGCCCGTGCCGAGGTCCTTCGCGCTGACGTTGAGGATGCCGTTGGCGTCGAGGTCGAACGTGACTTCAATCTGCGGCCGCCCGCGCGGCGCGGGGGGGATGCCGTCGAGGTGGAAGTTGCCGATCTCGCGGTTGTCGCGTGACATCTTGCGCTCGCCCTGGAAGACGTGGATATCCACGGAGGGCTGGTTGTCGGCGGCGGTGCTGAAAATCTCGCTCTTCTTGGTGGGGATGGTGGTGTTGCGCTCGATGAGCGGGGTCATCACGCCGCCGAGGGTCTCGATGCCGAGCGTGAGCGGCGTGACGTCGAGCAACAGCACGTCCTTGACCTCGCCCTTGAGGATGCCGCCCTGAATCGCCGCGCCGATGGCCACGACCTCGTCGGGGTTGACGCCCTTGTGCGGCTCTTTGCCGAAGAGCTGCTTGGCCTTCTCCTGAATCTTGGGCATACGCGTCTGCCCGCCGACCAGCACGACCTCATCGACGGTCGAGAGCGCGGCGTCTTTCAGGCAGTTGCGGCAAGGCTGGCTGGTGCGCTCGATGAGCGCGTCCGTCAGCTGCTCCATCTTCGCGCGTGAGAGCGACACGGTCAGGTGCTTCGGCCCCGTCGCGTCGGCCGTGATGAACGGCAGATTGATTTCCGAGGCCGTCGCGGACGACAATTCGCACTTCGCCTTCTCCGCCGCCTCTTTCAGGCGCTGGAGGGCCATCATGTCCTTGGACAGGTCGATGCCGTTCTCGCGGCGGAACTCGTCGATGAGCCAGTTCATGATGGCCTGATCGAGGTCGTCGCCGCCGAGGTGCGTGTCGCCGTTCGTGGCCTTCACCTCGAACACGCCGTCGCCGATGTCCAGCACGGAAATATCGAACGTGCCGCCGCCGAAGTCATAGACCGCGATCTTCTCATCTTTCTTCTTGTCGAGGCCATACGCCAGCGACGCGGCGGTCGGCTCGTTGATGATGCGCAAGACCTCCAGCCCCGCGATGCGCCCCGCGTCCTTGGTGGCCTGCCGCTGGGAGTCGTTGAAATACGCCGGGACGGTAATCACGGCCTGCGTGATGGCCTCGCCGAGGAACGCCTCCGCGTCGGCCTTCAGCTTCTGCAAAATCATCGCCGATATCTCCGGCGGCGAGTACGCCTTGCCCGCGACGGACACGTGCGCGTCGCCGTTGGCCGCCTTGGTGATGTCATACGGCACCATGGTGACCTCCTGCGTCATCTCGTCGAAACGCCGCCCCATGAAACGCTTCACGGAGTAGATGGTCTGCTTCGGGTTGGTGACGGCCTGCCGCTTGGCGGACTGCCCGACGAGCCGCTCCCCGTTCTTCGCGAACGCCACGATGGACGGCGTGGTGCGCTGCCCCTCCGCATTCGGGATGACGACCGGCTCGCCGCCCTCCATCACCGCCATGCACGAATTCGTCGTGCCCAAATCGATTCCTAAAACTTTCGCCATAATGTCAGTCTCCTTTTGCCCGCTTAGGTTCCTACACACGCGGACGGGAAGGATAAAGCAGGTGTCGTGCCAGACGAAATTAACAGTTAATAATTAATAGTTAATAATTGAGGTGCGCTATGGGGGCAATGCTTCGAGGGCAATTATTAACTATTAATTATTAACTGTTAACTCCCCCCGCTGTCTCGCCCGTGTCCCACGTGAGCCATTTTTGCCCGCCCGCAGGATTGCGCGCCGGGCGCTTGTTTTCCCTTTCCCTTTCCCGCCGGAAACGCTATACTGTCCGGATTTACGAAAAGGGAAGAACCGCTATGTCAAATGCGCCTGTGAACCGTGAGACTGTTTTGGAGTTCCATGCCGGGGGGAAGGTCGGCCTGCGGCTGGCCAAGCCGCTGAAGACCCAGCACGACCTCTGCCTCGCCTACACGCCGGGCGTGGCGTGGGCGGTCAAGGAGATCGCGGCGCGGCCGGACGCCGTCTATGCCGCCACCGCGAAGCGCAACCTCGTGGCCGTGGTCTCGGACGGCACGGCCATCCTCGGGCTGGGCGACCTCGGCGCGGCCGCGTCCATCCCCGTCATGGAGGGCAAGGCCGTCCTGTTCAAGGCGTTCGGCGACGTGGACGCATGGCCCGTGCCGCTGGGGCGCTGCCGCCTCGGCGGACTGGACACGGGCAAGACCGACCCCGCGCGCGTCATCGACGCCGTCGCCGCCCTCGCACCGATGTACGGCGGCATCAACTTGGAGGACATCGCCGCGCCCGCGTGCTTCGAGATCGAGGACACGCTGGACGCCATGCTCGACATCCCCGTGTTCCACGACGACCAGTGGGGCACCGCCGTCATCACGCTGGCCGGCGTGATGAACTACGCCCTGCTCTGCGGGCGCGAGATGGCGGACCTGCGCGTGGTCGTCAATGGCGCGGGCGCGGCCGGCATCCGCATCGCGGACATGTGCAAGGCGGCGGGCGTGCGCGACCTGACGATGTGCGACACCAAGGGCGTCATCCACGACGGGCGCGCGGACCTGAACGGCCACAAGCGCCGCCACGCGGTCAAGCCCGGCGCGGCCAAGACCCTGGCCGACGCGCTCGCCGGGGCGCACGTGTTCATCGGCGTGTCGGTCGCAGACTGCGTGGGCGGCGGCGACGTGCGGCGCATGGCGGAGTACCCTGCCATCTTCGCGATGTCCAACCCCGACCCGGAGATACACCCCGCCGTGGTCGCCGATGCGCTGGCCGGCAAGCCGTACATCATGGCCACGGGGCGCTCCGATTTCCCGAACCAGGTCAACAACGTGCTGGGCTTCCCGTTCCTCTTCCGGGGCGCGCTGGACGTGCGGGCGCGGACCATCAACACGCCGATGAAAGTCGCGGCGGCCACGGCGCTGGCGGAGCTCGCGCGGTGCCCCGTGACGGATGACGTGCAGGCCGTCTATGCGCACGAGCGGCTTACCTTCGGCCCGGGCTACATCATCCCGAAGCCCTTCGACCGCCGCCTGTTCACCGAGGTCTCGTATGCCGTGGCGGAAGCCGCCGTGACATCCGGCGCAGCCCCCGCGGACACGGACTTGGCGGCGCTAAAGGCCACGCTCACCGAACGCAACGCGATGCGCGTTGCGAATTAGGAATCGCCGGGAGCGCAAGGCTTCCACCTTGCAAGGGGAATTCCTGCCCGTGATTTTTCCATCTGCGAGCAGGAATGCCCGCACCACCTTGTGTTTTCACAACAAATCTATTATGCCCTTTGTGAATGTTGTGGCAAAAGGAGGGTCATAAAATGAAAAAAGACGCCCGTATCAAAGCGGACAACACTTCTCCTGCCCTGCGGGCGTTCCTGCTTCTGACATTTCATTTCTTTGACCCATTTTCTTGATCCAGCGAATTTAACCGCCTCGCTGCCATCTTGCGCACCCACTCGCTCTTGTCACCCTCTGCGATTTCCGAAAGAGCGACCGGGACGCTGAGTCTCCTTGCCGCCTCATAGCGCACCCATTCACTCTTGTCGTTTCTCGCCAGATCACCGCGAGCGTACGTTTCGCGCGGTCGAGGCAGTCGTTGTTCGGGAAATGCCCGCCCGTGTTTATCTTCTGCATCCCGTAAACGATGGCGGCGAGGTCGCCCCCCCTCTTCTTGTCGTCGAACGTATCCCACAGCCCGACCGCGATCTCCTGTTGCGTGTACCGCTCGGCGAATGCTTGTGTTTTCCCCGTGAGCTCGATGTGCGCCTTCGTGCCGGACCCGCCCCGCCAGTTGACAGTCCCCGGGGGCGGGCGTTCCGTGACGACATGCTTCCATGTCACGCTTGGGAGCGCGAGGAATTCCCGCCTTGCCTCGGCGGCGCGTTCCTCGCGCATCTGTTTTTTCGCCATGTACTCTTCGTACAGGCGGTTGCCCTCCGTTTCTGTGGCATAGGCCGTGCTGGTGATGACGGCGGTTGCCGCGACTGCGAGGATATGCCGCTTGCTTTGCTTTCTCATCATTGCCTCCATTCGTCAAGCTCTTGGGCGGGTGGCGCGTCGTAGCGCACGTCCACGCCCCTGTCCTTGTAGTGAAGCCCCTGCTGTTGCCAAGGCGTTGACGCATTCTCCCTGTCGATCCAGTCCGCCATCTTACCCGGCTCGAAAAACCGGAGTTGCCGCCATTCCAGATTTCCTTGCGGTATCCACGACGTTGCTTCAGGAACGGCGTTCCAAGCACTCATGACACGGTCGCCTACCCAGTCCAGGCTGTCTTTCATAGGCTTATTGTCGCTGAGCCATGAGGCGGCGGTGTACAACCCGTAGGCCGTACCGAGCCTTGCGATGAGCCGGGTGGCGTTGAGCCGGACAGGCACCACAGGGGCGTCCCCGGCGATAACCCAACCAACGTTCGCGTCCCACGGCGAGACCAGCCCTGCCCGCTGGGTCATCAGCCCGACGTACGAGCCGCACCCCGAGCGGCTGTTGCCAGCCCCATTTAGCACCACGTCCAGCCCATAGCCGCCGAACGGGTATCCCATGGGGTCCCCCTGTGGATTCCCTAGCCTTCGGAAGTCGTGTATCGTCTGCGCCGTCTCGGGGCGGATACGGAACTCGCGCACGGCGAGCAGCTTGCGCCAGTGCGCCGTATCGACCCCGAAGTAGTGCCGCTGGCTTATGTCCTCGTAGAGGTGGGCATAACGGAGTTGCGAGGTCGCCTCGTCGTCCTGATGCCCGTCCGCCGCGCGGTACCAGAACACCTCCCTGTCCCTGACGGCATAAATGGAGTTCAGCATTTCGCCGGCTGTGCCAGCGCCTGTGTGTCCCGTCCAGTAGGCCTCGCTCATACTCGGTGTCCGTATCTCCACACGTGCGAAGGCATGACCAAAGGCATATTTCTCGTTGGACACCAGTGCCGTGTGAAGCATGGCCTGACGGGCATCCACTCTTCCCGATTGAATGCTTCTGGCACTTTCCAGAGGATTTTCCCGTCTTCAAAACGGAAGAAACTATGGCAGCCGCGCTCATGTTCACACACACATGATATCAGCCATGGATTCAGCCAATTCCCCTCAATCGGGAAAGGGAAGAAATATGCGGTGACAGGAATCATGCATACTCCGAGTACCCCGCAAATAAAACCTAACACAACCTTTTTCCATGCCGTCTTTTTCATTTTCATAGCCCGCCCCCTCCGGGTAACACCAGCCGCCCCTTCTCTTCATCGAAAGGCAGGTGGCGCCCCGTTTGCTTCCACCAGTTTTTCCATGCTTTGTAGTCTCCGCCAAAACTCATCCCTGTAAGTTTTTCAAGGGCACATATACAATGCCCGTACGTACATTCAATCATCTCTTCGTTTGCAATATCTTTTCGGTGCATCACGTTTTGCCACCTTAACGCCCAGATGAGACAACGGATTGAATCCTTGTTGCCAACTTTCTCGAGGGCCAAGAATGCGTCATGGCCGCCTACCACCCAATTCCATAGAATCTTATGACACGCGTCACGGATTTTTTTGCGCGGCATCTCCCCCTTAAAGCCATAGTCTGGATTCCACTGGGCTGAATCAGAAATCGTCTTGTGGGGAACCCAGACCCCGAGATAAAACCATGCCGCCAGCACACAGAGGAGCAATACGAGCAGAGCTATGGTTTTCAGGACAATACGGGCAATACGTTTCATAACCCCTCCTGCTTGCGGTTGTCAATGATGTTCTCGAGCTTGCCGTGGATTTTCATGTTCTCCGCTGACGGGACAAGATTACCATGGTATTGGTCATAGCGTTGTTGAAACTTCTGATATGCCTCCTCCACCGTCCTGCCGCTTTGGGGATTTTGAATCATTGCCGCCACCTTTTCAAGTCACTAAAAACGCACCATAATGAATGCTATTGCAGTGAGAAACATAGCTCCGAGCTCGACAAAAAGAAAAACAATCAATAGGTTCCGCAGCGTGTTGTCCTTGGGTCTTCCGAGCAGGGACAGCACAGTCCCGATCGCGCAGACTGCCGCACCGGCCAATGGCCACCACGAGTATTGAAGAATCCATTGAGTCGGCAGAGGTAACGCCGTGCCGAGGCTTTCTTTGATGAGATAGCCGTGTTTAGCTGTTGCCGAAGACAGGCATAACGCGAAAAACACGTTGAACCCCGCAAGCAGCAAGAAATAATACGTCGTCAGCCTTTTCATTTTCCCTTCCCACGATACAATATCTTTTCATCGAACACCGTGTATTCAAGCCCGAACTGCCCGAACAGTTGGCAGACGTCTTCCGGCATGACACCGTTCTCAACGTACAGGCGGTAGCGGTTTTTATAATAGTCCCGTTTCCATCGATGATGTTTAACCGCTTGCGCAAACCCTCCGAAATCATACGGCCTTTCACGCATGAGATAAATGGAGTTTGGGGTCACGCCGTATCCTGTCTTTTCCGGCGGGGGCGTGATGACGAGGCAAAACTCCGTCTGGTTGGTCGCGGCCGCCCACACGGGGTTCGTCCTGAGCATGTCGGACACAATCCATTCCTGATTGGCGTGGACGGTATAATCAATGCCGTTTGCAGAAAGGGTCTCAATGACAGGTGGAGGGACTTCAGCGCTTGCCGTATGAATCTGCAAAGGCTGGCTGAATGCGTAGCTCAACATCGCCTCCATTTGCTCCCTCGTGATTTCCCTGCGATTTGAGAACATACGTTCTTCGGGAGTCCCTGTGACACGGTAGGATGCGCCGTCCTGAACATACATCCAATCGTTTGAAGGATGATTGGCGGCCTCGCGGCAAACCGAAAGCGGGTTACGAAAAATTCGGGAGCATTGCCACGCCCCCGAAGTCGCAATGCGAAGGTACGACGAATGGAAAATAGAAGGCGGTTCGCCGGATCCGAACTCCTCCGTCTCGTATCTCCCCCACCCCTTCCTTTTGTATGTCCCTATCCAGGAGGGCGGGAAATGCGTGTTCGAC
>Ga0082212_10001499_pt1 | contig 34447 bp, 23 predicted proteins | sample TergutNt197P3_FD_71548 | JGI IMG/M metagenome (GOLD analysis project Ga0082212, IMG submission 71548) | Neocapritermes taracua P3 segment gut microbial communities from Petit-Saut dam, French Guiana - Nt197 P3 | ecosystem: Host-associated > Arthropoda: Insects > Digestive system > Gut ... | reverse complement strand
TTTCAATTCACGCTACGCTGTCCGCCCGCATTGTCTCTAACGTCCAAGCGGCTTTGCGAGGTGGCGGCTTCCACTAATGTTCCTGCGGGGTAGTAACGTTCAATTTCCCACAAAATTGTCTGCGGGGTTACTGCCGCCATCTTGCAAAACCGCCCGTTATCTGCTGGCATCTTTGTCTCTTTGTAAAATCAGCCATCTCTTATTCCGATAAATCATCTGCGGTAATTATGAAAATACTTTTTATGTTATCATAATATTTACCTACCATGATAAGACTTGATTTTTCATCCCCTGAACATTCCCAATTATTATCATTGAAGAAATCTTTTGTTAAATGTTTTTTGCCGTCATCTATAACAAATTCTATCTGCTCTTTTAATATAAAAGGTGGGCAATGACAATTAAGTTTTTTCGGTGACCTAGGATAATCTTGAAAAACAACAGTTACTTTATTTGGAGGACATAAATTATTTTCTAATTCTATTCCCGTAGAATTAATGACTATGTTGTATTCTGTTTTATTGTCAATGCTCCAAGTATAATCACTCCAAGAATCGCCACAACTTGCAAATACAAGTATTATTACTATCAAACTGAATGAAATTCTTAATTTGCTGTTTATCATTTTTTATAAATTTATGTCCTTGTCGGACGGTTAATATTTTTGTTTAGGAACGTGTTAGAAGTAACTTGTAACATTATTTTTGCCTTATACAACAATGTCTTTCAAAAGGAAAATAGTATTGTGACGGTTTGTTTTTAGCACGTTCCTTAACGTTCAAATTTTCTACTTCCTTGTCCACCGTGCTCTCTCGCCGCTTGCAGATAACTGAAGGGAATGCGTACAGAGGGCATACGCTGCCTCCCCTGTGCGCTGTCAGAACTGTTCCAGTATGGCAATCCGTTTTCCGATGGGGGGATGCGTGGCAAATAAACCTGCTATTCCGGAAAAAATCTGTTTCTTTTTACCGGGGTGTTCGATAAACAACTGAGCGACGTCGTCTCTGGTTACTGCTTCGATATTAGGGTCGTTCGAAATTTTCCGGAGGGCGCTTGCCAGCGCGTATGGCCGGCGCGTCATCTCTGCGGCGCCGGCGTCGGCCATGTACTCCCTGTTTCGCGAAATGGCAAAACGCATCAGGCTGGCGAAAAAGTAACCGATAGCGGCTACAACCAAGGCGATGAGGACAACCACAACCGTTCCTTTCCCGTTTTTGTTATTGCTCCGGCTTCTGCCGGAATTGAGCAGGACGCGGAAAGCAAGTTGCGTCAGCATGGCAAAGATCCCGACAAAGACAATGGATACAATCAGCAAACGCACATCGCGGTTACGGATATGCGTTAATTCATGTGCGATAACCGCTTCTAATTCTTCGTCGTCCAGCTTGTTGATGATGCCGCGCGAAAGGCTGACCGTATAAGTACGGTTGTTGATGCCGCTGGCAAAAGCGTTCAGCGAATCGTCCTCAATCAGGTTAATTTTCGGCATGGACATTCCCTTCGTCATGCACAGGTTTTCTACTAAATTATAAATCCGCCTGTTTTCTTTACGTTGCAGCGGGCGCGCTCCGGTTGCCGAGCGTATGATGGCGGTGTTTGCAAAATAAGCAATCAGAAACCAGATGGCCACGCCGCCAAGTATGAACGGCGCCAACTGCTGAACCATCAACACGGATTGTCCCCAAATATCCGTATTCGTTTGATTATCTGCTGAGAATAACACCAACAGCACGGCAAACAGAAAAGTGAGCAGAATCACCAGACACGGGAACAGGAAAAGTAAAAGAACCGACCGGAAGTTATTCCTGACCTGCTGCGTATGTAACCCGACGTATTGCATGTTTAAAAACTGATTTGAGGCGCCTGTTCCAGATTTTTACGTTCCGAAACGCCAAGGTCGAACATCATTTCTTTTCGGAATCCGAACATTCCGGCGACGATATTGGCGGGGAACATCTCGACGGCCGTGTTCAACTCTTTGGTGGCGGAATTGAAGAACCTCCTGACAGCCGCCAGCTTGTTTTCAATGTCCGAAATCTCTTCCTGCAATTGCATGAAGTTGGTATTGGCTTTCAGGTCGGGATACGCTTCTACGGTGACTTTCAGACCGGCAAGCGCAGACGACAGCGCATTTTCGGCAACGATTTTCTCGTCGATGCCTCTGGCGTTGATGGCTCCGCTGCGTGCGCTGACTATCCGGTCGAGCGTTTCCTTTTCGTGCGAGGCATAACCCTTGACGGTTGCTACCAACTGGGGAATCAGATCGTGCCGCTGCTTCAGTTGCACATCAATGTCGGCAAACGCATTTTCGCGGGTGTTCCGGAGTCTGACAAACAGATTATATTTGCTGATCGCCCAGAAAATCAAAATCAACAAAAAGCCTAAAATAATCAATAATGCTATCATAACTATTTATTTAATTTTTTTGCAAATGTACGATAAATATATTTACAGATGCAAAAAATGTGCGAAATGAAAAAAAACTTTTATGGAATTTTTCATCTCACTGCATCTATTGAGAAAATACATTAAATTTTTATTCACTTAAATCAATAATAATATGAAAACCATAGTTTTGAAAACAGTATGCGTCAATGCAGTTCTATTCGCGGCAGCGATGATGTATGCCCAACAGTCGAACCAACTGACTGTGACGGGAAAAGTAACCGACGCCGACACAAACGAAGCGCTGCCCAGAGCCGGTGTCGTAGAGAAGGGAACGAACAATAAAACAGTTACCGACGACGACGGAAATTATTCCATTAAAGTAGAAAAGGGAAAAACGCTTGTGTTTTCCTTTGTTGGCTTCGACGCACAGGAAGTGAAAGCGACGAAAGCCAATATTAATGTTGCGCTCAAACCCGACAACCGGACGATTGAAGAAGTTGTGGTGATGGCATTCGGAACGCAAAAAAAATCAAACGTAGCAAGCGCCGCTTCCAAAGCCATGGCCGATATGGCTTATATCTCGCCGCCACGGGAGTATTCCTACGATTCCGAAAAGAACGAATCGTACAGTTCGTTTGCCGAAAACCGCTTCAAGGATGCAAAATCCGACCCGCTTTCCACCTTCTCGCTCGATGTGGACGTGGCTTCGTACAGCAATGTTCGCCGGATGATTAATCAGGGACAGAAACCGGCGAAGGATGCGGTGCGCGTGGAGCAGTTCATCAACTATTTCTCATACAATTATCCCAATCCTTCGGGAAAACATCCGATCAGCATACTTGCCGAAACGCAGCCCTGTCCGTGGAACAAGAGCAATTTGCTGGTACGTATCGGCGTGAAAGCGAAAGAAGTGCCTTCCGAAAATCTGCCGGCGTCCAATTTTGTTTTCCTGATTGATGTTTCGGGGTCGATGTACAGTCCGAACCGTTTGCCGTTGGTCAAATCGTCGCTGAAACTGCTGACCAACAATCTGCGCGACAAAGACCGCGTGTCCATCGTTGTGTATGCGGGCGCTGCCGGCGAAGTATTGCCATCAACGTCGGGCGCGGACAAACAAAAGATTTTTGAAGCGCTCGATGCGCTCGAAGCCGGGGGGTCAACTGCGGGAGGCGCCGGTATCGAATTAGCATACAAGGTTGCGCAAAAGAATTTCATCAAGGGAGGCAACAATCGCATCATCCTCTGTACCGACGGGGATTTTAACGTGGGCGTTTCGTCCGAAAAGGGATTGGAAAGTCTGATTGAAGAAAAGCGCAAAACAGGCGTTTACCTGACGGTTCTGGGTTACGGAATGGGAAATTATAAGGACAGCAAATTGCAAACCCTGTCGCAGAAAGGGAACGGGAATCACGCTTATATTGACAATCTTCAGGAAGCGAACCGTGTTTTAGTTCAGGAGTTTGGCTCTACGATGTATGCGGTGGCGAAAGACGTGAAGATGCAGGTGGAGTTTAATCCGGCTTATGTGAACGCTTATCGTTTAGTGGGTTATGAAAGCCGTCTGCTGAACAGGGAAGATTTCAACGACGACACAAAAGACGCAGGCGAATTGGGCGCAGGGCATACGGTAACGGCGTTTTACGAAATTATTCCCGTTGGCGTGAAAAATCCTTACGGCGGCGTTGATGAGTTGAAATATCAAAAGACCGCAGCAACGCCGGAATTTCCGCAGGGAATATTCAACAACGAGATGATGACCGTCAAGTTGCGCTACAAACCGCTTGGCAGCGAAAGCAGTATCCGTATGGAGATTCCCGTTTTGACGGGCGACAAAAACAAAACGCCAAGCACGGACTTTACATTTGCATCGGCAGTGGCCATGTTCGGGCAGTTGTTGCGCGATTCCGACTTCAAAGGAACATCGTCTTATGATGACGTGGTTGCGTTAGCCCGCAAAGGATTCGGCGAAGACCGGCAGGGTTATCGTCATGAGTTTGTCAGGCTGGCTGAAGCGATGAAGCAGTTGGAGAAGTGATTCCATGACGGAATGTTCAATATGCACCGTTGCGCGGTTTTCCCACAGGTACATGAAGATTTTGCACTACTTCGCGCGCCGTATCCATATCATGGGTATACTTTGCGGCAAAAAGACACAATGAAGCGTAATATTTTTTGAACAGCATCAGGGAAAGCGATGCGCATCGCTTTCCCTGATGCTGTTCAAAAGCGTCATATCCAACCCGTGTTCCATTCCTGATTTTATAAAATGCAAAGTTAAAAAAAAAATCATCCGCAATAAGGGTATCGACCTGTTTTTTGTTCTTTACAGAAACACGTCAATTGTATGTCAAAAGAAAAGTCGGATATTAACTGGGATTTAGTTGCCAAACATCTTGCCGGAGAAACCGGCGCTACAGAAGAAGCGCAACTGAGGGCATGGATCAACGGCAGTGAAGCCAATCGCCGCTTTTATGCAGATTTGGAGCAATGGTGGCGTTGCGTAGGGCAATTAACCCTGTACGGGAAGGTGGATACCGCAGCCGACTGGCAGATAGTGAAACAGCGTCTCAGATTGTATGAACCTGCACGACGGATGACGCCTTTGCGCCGGAATATTTTTCGGTATTCGTATCCGAAAGCAGCGGCAGCCGTCATTACGGCGCTGATGATTGCGGGAGCGGCATATTATGGATTGCGCCATCGCGGGACGGAGCAGAGTGAGGCCGCGTACAGCCGGATGTTTGTTCCTGCCGGTCAGCAGTCGCAGATAACGCTTGCCGACGGCACTTCCGTCTGGCTCAATTCGGACAGCAGATTGCACTTCCCCGCAAATTTTGGTAGCGACTGCCGCATGGTGGAACTGGAAGGAGAAGCGTATTTTGAAGTAACCGCCGGTAAAAAACCTTTCACAGTACGGACGCCGGGGGTGGAAGTGAAGGTATATGGCACGTCGTTCCATGTAACTTCTTATCCCGATGACGATTCCGACGAGGTGGCATTGCTGGGCGGATCGGTGAGCGTGTCAGGTTTGGGTAGCGGGGATGAAATAGCGCTGAAGCCGGGACAGAAAATATCCTACCTGCGCGATGAACGTCTTTTTACAGAACCGTTACAGGCAGATAGGGAAACTGAAACAGCATGGCGCGACGGTAAATTAGTCTTTGATGATGTTCCTTTCGGCAAAATAGCCAAAAAACTCGAACGACGCTACGGAGTTACCATTCGCATAGACGACGAAAATATCGGACAGTTGCGTTACCGCGTAACGTTCCGCAAAGAGTCGTCGCTACAGCAGGCTATTGAGGCGATACAACTCACGGCTGGCTTCAGATATAAAACGGAAGATAACGTGGTCATCATTTATTAATCAATCTAAAATCGGAATACCTATGAAAATATGACAGTGAAGACGTAAAAAAAGCCGGACACGTGCGGGCAACACAAATCCGGCAACAATTGAGTTATTTTTTAATCATCAGCGGATAAGGACGCTAAAAAATCCGTTCTGTCCTGTTCCGCAAGTAATAATTTAAAAAACAGTCAAAAATATGTATATTTTTAGTAATATAGTTAAATGTAAAACAAAAAAATTAATCATCGTAATGAAGTTTTCGTTCATTTTATTATTGATCAATCTGTTAGCCGTTTCGGCAACAGCCTATTCGCAGGCCGTTAAGTTTAGCCTTGAGATGAAGGATGTTTCCATTGAACAAGTTTTCAAGGAAGTGGAGCGCAACAGCAATTTCACCTTTCTTTACAGGGTCGACCTGATTGACGCCCGGAAAAAAGTGAACTTGGATGTGAAAAATGTAACTGTGGAAAACATTCTCGATCAAATTTTAGAAGATACCGACGTGGGCTACCGCGTGTTGGAAAATAACTTAGTGATCCTGATGAAAGCCGACGACAACGCCTTGAACCAGATCATGCAACAGATCCCCATCACCGGCGCCGTTACCGACGAATCCGGCAACCCGTTGCCTGGTGTGAGCATCCATGTCAAGGGAACCTCGCAGGGTACGGTAACAGACGCCAACGGAAAGTATTCCCTGACGGTACCGGACGCCAATGCCACGCTGGTATTTTCGTTTGTGGGGTTTGTTACGCAGGAAGTTATTGTGGGCAGCCAACGCGCCGTCAATGTTATGTTGAGCGAAGGCGCCCGCGAGATTGAAGAAGTGGTGGTGGTAGGTTACGGCGTTCAGAAAAAAATCAACCTCACCGGCGCGGTAGGTACCGTTTCGGTTGCCGAATTGCAGAACAGACCGGTGCAGAATATACAGCAGGCTTTGCAGGGATTGGTGCCCGGACTGAACATCTGGCAAAACACCGGTTTCTTGGACGCTGCGCCGGCTGTGAATATACGCGGGATCGGCAATCTCGGAACAGGCTCCTCCGCATCGCCCCTTGTGCTCATTGACGGCGTGGAAAGCGAAATGACCTATATCAATCCGCAGGATGTGGAAAGCGTATCCGTGCTGAAGGACGCCGCCGCTTCATCCATTTACGGCTCGCGGGCGCCTTTCGGCGTGATTCTGATTACCACTAAAAAGGGCGACGCAGGAAATATCAAGGTAAACTACAACAACAATTTCCGTTGGGGAGCGCCAACTGTACGTCCCCACCCGATGGACTCCTACACGCTGGCAACCTATATCAATGACGAGTGTAAGAACGACAATGTAACGCCCTTTTTTACAGAAGAAAACGTGCAACGTATCATAGATTATCAGAAAGGAATCATTACCACTGTAAGTATTCCCGACCCCGCTAATCCGCAGAATTGGGTGAGCGGATACCCCGGCTCAAATGCAAATATTGATTGTTACGGCTTGGTTTACAGCGAACGGGCGTTCACGCAGGAGCATAACATCAGCGCCAGCGGAGGCGCCAACCGGTTTACCTTTTATATGGGGTTTGGATATTTAGACCAGAGCGGATTGCTGAAAATCGCCGATGACTCGTTTAAACAATATACGCCAACGGGAACCATCGAAGCGCAAATGACCGACTGGATGAAACTGCGCTATACAGTCCGTTATATTCGCAGGGCATACAGCAGGCCGACCTATTGGACGCAGGATTTTTTTAATGACCTTGGGCGTCAGGGATGGGCGGTGATACCCTATTGGGATGATAACGGAATCATTAATAACAATTCGATGATAAAAAATCTTCCCTTTGGAGGAAGAACCGATGAAGAGAGGGATGTTTTCAACAATCACGGCAGTCTGATATTGGAACCGCTCAAAAACTGGGTCACTACCGTAGAGGTGAATTACAATACCGCTACATGGACACAACATGCGGTCAAACTTCAAACTTACAGATACGATGTGTTCGGCAATTCCTTTCTACATTATACGGACAATTATGTCGCCGATTCATTTACAAAAGACAACTTTTTAACTCTGAATGCCTATTCATCCTATCGTTTCAGCCTGAATGAGCGTCACAATTTTTCGGTGATGGCGGGGATGCAGGCTGAAGACATGAAAACGACCGCTTTCGGATTAAGCAGCGTGGGCGTTATGATCCCCGATTTACCGGTGATGGATTTAACAAACGGTCTGGATCCCTTAACCGGCGAACCGCTTGCGCCTTCCGTCAACGGAAACAGGAACGCATGGAATACCGCCGGATTTTTCGGACGGCTCAATTACGATTATCAGGGCAGATATTTGCTGGAAGCCAATCTGCGCTATGACGGCACGTCGCGGTTCCGCACCGAAAGACGCTGGAACTGGTCGCCGTCGGTATCCGCAGGATGGAACATTGCCCGTGAAAGTTTCTGGGATGGTTTGGTAACTACGGTGAATATGCTGAAATTGCGCGGTTCTTACGGAAGATTGGGCAACCAGAATACCGACGGCTGGTATCCCACCTATCAGGTGATGGACGTTCGTCCCAATGAAGGCGCGTGGTTACAAAACGGAGCAAAACCCAATATCGCCTATTCGCCGGAGTTAATCAGCGCCTATCTGACATGGGAGAAAATCTATACGGCGAATGTGGGCGTGGATGCAGGAGCGTTCAACAACCGGCTTACGGTCTCGTTCGACTATTATGTAAGGAAAACGCTCGATATGGTAGGACCTGCCATGGAATTACCGGTGATTCTGGGTAAAGCCGTTCCGCGCATGAACAATACCGACTTAAAAACGCAAGGATTTGAACTTGTATTAGGCTGGCAGGACAGATTGAAAAACGGTTTGACGTACAGCGCCAGCTTCCTTCTGTCCGATTCGCGTACCACCATTCTCCGGTATCCGAATTTTACCAAATCGTTAGACAGGTACTACGAAGGTCAGATATACGGAAATATCTGGGGGTACGAAACCATCGGCATTGCCCGCACACCTGAAGAAATGCAGGCGCATCTGGCTACCTTGCCCAACGGTGGTCAAAATACGTTGGGCAGCCTCTGGGCGGCAGGCGATATCATGTATCGCGATCTGAACGGCGACGGAAAAATTAATGCCGGATCAAATACCTTTGACGATCCGGGCGACCGGAAAATTATCGGCAATTCCGAACCGCGTTATCTTTTCGGACTGGATTTGAACGCGGCATGGAAAGGTTTTGACCTCCGCATCTTCTTTCAGGGAGTCGGCAAGCGCGACCATTTTACCAATACGCCTCTGTTTTTCGGGATTAGCGTTGGCGGATTCTGGCATCAGAATCCCTTAAAGGAACATGCCGATTATTTCAGGGAAGAACCGTCCAATCATTTGCCTGCCAACCTGAACGCATACTATCCGAGACCGCTGTATAACAATTATACTAAAAACCAGCACGCACAGACGCGGTGGTTGCAGAATGCCGCCTTTATACGTCTGAAAAATATTTCGCTGGGATACACTATTCCGCAGGATTTGTCCCGAAAGTTCTTTGTCAATCAGTTGCGGGTGTTTGTAACCGCCGAAAATATCTGGACGGGAACCAAAATGGCTACCATGTTCGACCCCGAATCCATGTGCGGGATGCACTTTCGCGGCGACGGTTATCCTTTACAGAAACTGACGTCGTTCGGAATCAATGTTACGTTTTAGTTAGTTCAAAATGAAGAATAATCAACATATATTTTCAGATTTTATTGTGAATGTCCTACGGACAACTCAATTCATACGTCGTAATCGTTCTATTGATATGAATGTCCTACGGACAACTGCGTCAATTGAAAAACAACACATTCGTAAGTCGCATTTATTTTTAGTGAGGTCGTTTTGCGCTAAATTGTCCGTTAGGACATTCATGTCAATAGAAAAGCGACACGATACAATATACGCTTGTCCGTTAGGACATCCACGAAAAAAGAACGAATATTTTATAAATTTTTAGTAAAGATAAAAAAATGAAAAAGATAAGTATTATCAGAACAATCGTGAAGCATCTTATAGTTCTACGGTCTTGCAGTCTTACGGTCTTGATATTTTTGTGCGGGTGCAATGATTTTTTGGAACAGGAACCCCTGTCGGCTATTTCGCCTGAAAAATACTTTACCGACGAATCGCATCTCGCCGCATACACCAATGGGCTTTATCCTGATATTCTGCCAAGCGGCGTCAGGGCAGAAGCGGATTACTACACCGACAACCATGCTGCGGTAAATTTTTCATCACGATATGTACCCGGAGAATGGAAACTGGGGCAGGACGGAGGCGACTGGTCAATAGGCAGAATATACAACTGCAATTATTTTCTGTCGCTGGTTTTGCCGAAGCATGAAGCCGGTAAAATCACAGGTTCGGCAAACAACATCAAACATTACATCGGCGAGGTCTATTTTCTGAGGGCATACTCCTATTTTTCCAAATATCAGTTGTTGGGCGATTTTCCAATCGTTACCGAGCCGCTGCCCGATGATTTGGATATATTGACGGAAGCGAGCAAACGAGCCCCGCGCAACGAAGTAGCACGTTTCATACTTTCCGATTTGGACAAAGCCATAGAACTGATGGCAACAAGCCCCGATGCACGGAAAACCCGCGCCAGCAAAGAGTCGGCTCTGTTGCTCAAATCGCGGGTCGCCCTGTACGAAGGCACTTTCCTGAAATATTTCAGGGGAACGGCATTTGTACCCAATGGGACGGGATGGACCGGCGCAGCAAAGGACTATCACAGCGGTTATCAATACCCTTCGGGAAACATTGACAATGAAATCAATTTCTTTTTGGAAGAGGCGATAGACGCGGCGCAACGATTGGCTTCGACCGTCGTTCTGACCGCCAATACCGGCAAAGTACAACAGGATGCCGGCGAAGCGGCAAATCCCTATATGGATATGTATGCCAGCATTGATCTTTCCAAATATGAAGAAGTGTTGTTGTGGAGAGAGTACAACAGGGGGCTTGGCATTACCAACAACATGGCAGAATGGGCGAAAGGCGGCAACCGCAGCAACGGTTTAACCAAAGGGCTGATTGATTGCTATCTGATGTCAAACGGATTACCCGTTTATGCGGCGGGAAGCGGTTATCACGGCGACGATTATATTGCCGACATACGAAAAGACCGCGACAACCGCCTCTTTTTATTCCTGAAAGAACCCGGACAAAGAAACACTGTATTCGGGGGCGGCTCGTATTTCGCTACAGAACCTTCACCGCCCAATATCACAGGCGCTTATGGTACGGATATCTCGCGTATATATAATACCGGATATGCCACCCGCAAGGGAAATCCTTTGGATGGAGTTCATTCTCAGGGAGGAGGAGGAAATGATTCCTTTACGGGCATTGTCATATTTCGCGGCGTAGAGGCGCTGCTCAATTACGTGGAGGCATATTACGAACGGCACGGAACGCTCAACGCTACGGCTCTGCAATACTGGCAGGCAATACGCTCGCGGGCGAAAGTGGATACCAACGTTCAGAAAACCATTGACGCAACCGACATGGCAAGAGAAACGGGCGACTGGGGCGCGTATTCGGCGGGCAATCTGATTGACGCCACGTTGTACAACATACGGCGCGAACGACGATGCGAACTGATGGCGGAAGGGTTGAGAGCGATGGATATACAACGCTGGAGAGCCTGCGACCAGATGATTGAAACGCCGTATCATATCGAGGGTATGAAGATTTGGGGTCCCGTACAGGAGTTGTATAAAAATGCAAGCGGCGTTTCGTCGCTCAGGTATGGGTTAGATTTGCCTGCCGCGGTGGTTTCGCCTCCCGACAGGAGCGACTACCTCCGTCCTTACGAAAAAGCGCGAAACAGTCTGGCGCTCGACGGATTTCGCTGGCGTATGGCGCATTACCTGAACCCCATTGCCTTGCAGCATATACTCATCACATCCAAAGACAATGACGTAGCAACCTCGCCCATTTATCAAAATCCGGGCTGGACGCTCGTTGTTGGCGAAGGAGCGGAATATTAAAAACACTGTAAACATGATGAATACGTTAAAACATATAACAGTATCCTATTCCGTTAGGAATAGATCGCTCGGTAGCAAATGCCACGACGCCTCCCGCCCGCATCCTGTTAAGGATGCATCCCTGACGGGATGCGGGGTTCCGGTTGGGGTTCCAATTCTACCGGGCGACACATCCCTGACGGGATGCGAAATTGTGTCGTTCCTGCGTGGCTGTTCGGCGCTTATCATTTCTTTGTTCCTCCTTTTATCCTGTAATAATTCGCCGGAGCCTTCCGTGTCGGTTGCGGAAACGGACATTGTTATCTATGAAAAGGAAAGTCTGGATTTTACCTTGGAAATTACGGCAAATGTACCGGTCGTTTTCAATCTTCCCGAATGGATACACGAAAAAGACGGCAACGCTTCGGTTAAGGGAACAAAAACCTGTTTCTTTCAGGCTGACCCGTTACCGGAAGGCAAAGAATCGCGTACAGGAAATCTGACGGTCAAATATGCGGACAAAAGCATAGTTGTACCTGTAGAGCAAAATAATGTTTTTTTATCGAAGTTTACCATTCCGGTTTTCCCTGATTCGCAGTACTGGATGGATGCGGCTTTCACTTCTGCCTGCCAGTGGATTGCGTCCAACGCAAACTCCCTGAACATCCCGATTGCGCTGCATGTAGGCGACATTGTTGATTTGGATACGCCGCCCGACTGGACAAGGGCAGTCAACGGCATGAACATACTGTACAATGCAAATGTTCCTTATGCTATCGCTGTCGGGAATCACGAAACCGCCGCTGCCACACAATCCGGTTTAGACTGGAATAACGCAAATTTGCGAAATACGACAAGTTTCAACACCAACTTCCCTGTCGGCAAATTTACGTTACAGCAAGGACGGTTTGAAGCAAATAAGAGCGATAATGCTTACTATATCTTTGAAGCGGGAGGATATAAATGGATGGTCGTCGCGTTGGAGTTTTGCGCAAGAGAAGGTGCGGCACAGTGGATGAACCGGACATTGCAGCAGTTTCCCGACTATAACACCATCATCCTGACTCATTATCATCTTAATGCAGACAATACGGTTGCAACGCATAATAACGGTTATGGCGACATGGCGCCTTCGGATATTTTTGACGGCTACATCAAACCGCATAAAAACGTATTTATGATATTGTCAGGACATACCTGCCTTGGCTCTACATGGAGAGTGGACAAAGGAGTCCATGACAATAATATTTGTCAGGTGTTCCAGAACTACCAATGTCTGAGCGACTGGCACAGGAATGTTCCCGCCGACTCATATCTCCGGTTGCTGGAATTTGATTTGAAAAACAAAACGATAGCGGCTAAAATGTACAGTCCTTATCTCAAGGCTACGTTGAACGATGATTCGAAATTCACTTTAATCAATGTAAATTTTATCAAATAACTCAATAATTTTTTTTTAACCATTTTAATTTTTTTTAGTATGAAAAAGCAATTTTTTAAATTTTCAGTAGTACTGCTCACAGCAGCAGTAACAGTTTGGAACTTGTCCTGTGATGACAAGAAAGAGGATCCTTTGTTATCCGTTGCCCCATCGGTGGTGCGGGATGTATTGTTTTCGGCGGATGGCGTCGCCGCCACCGCGTCGGGTATTGATTTCTCCCCCGCTTTCACCGTTACTACCAATGTGAAAGAATGGAACGCCGTGTCGGATCATGAAGAGTGGCTGACGGTTGAAAAACAAGGCAACACCTTCACGTTGAAAGCCAAGGTCAATACAAGTCTGGATCCGCCTGCGGACGCCAAAGTAACCGTAACGGCAGGCGATGCGCTGCCGGTAGTCATTAACGTAAAGCAGTCGGGAGCGGCGCCAACCCTGTCCCTGTCGTCAACGGCGGATGTGGTTATTGATTACGAAGGGACAGCCGCCACAGCCGGAACGCTCTCCTATACCGTAACGACCAACTATGCCGGATGGGACGCCGTGTCAAGCCAGACATCGTGGCTAACCGTCAATAAATCGCAAGCGGAAAAAACCTTTACCCTGTCGGCTCAGGAGAATGAAAATACTTCCCCGCGCAGCGCAACAGTAACCGTATCAGCCGGAAGCGCTACTGCCATTGTACTTCAGGTAACGCAGGAAGCCAATCCGGGCGGTATCGAAACGCCGCCCCCTGCAGCAGCAGTAAGTACGCAAACATGGACGGTTGAGGATGCAAATCAGGTGTGGTGCGATTATATCGAATACGACGGCGACGGAAAGGTAGCCGCAGAAACCATTTCAAATTATACATTTGGAACAACCGAACCTGATTACAGAAATGACCCCCTGCCATCCGAAGGATATTTATACAACTGGTATTATATTAAGCAGTATGAACAGGATTTATGTCCATCGCCATGGCGCGTCCCTACCAGACAGGATTACTTGGATTTACACATAGCGTTGGGCGGTGATACAGGAGATGATGGTAACGGGGACATAGTTGGCAAAGGCGATGAAACATTAGTGAATAAGTACAAAAGCCTTGGTTTTAAACGAACCAGCCGTATTTACAATACTGCAATCCGTCCTGATCCTCCCGGTAATAATGAAAATGCCGGATGGCTTCTCTATTTAGAAAGACAAGCGGGGCATGAACATCCCAGTAATGTTAATCTCGAGGCTTTTGGAATTGACTTTGCCGGCAATGTTGTTCACATAGATGGTCATCAGGCCACCAACTGGAACAATAAAGCATCTGCAAGTCCGGTACGCTGCGTCAGAGATATAGAATAATAATTAACCATAACCATCCTGCGCCGGGCGTCACACCGTTTCCGGCGCAGGATTTTATAAAATGCAAAGTTAGAAAAAGAAACTCAACAGCAAGGCTAAGGAGAATCCCATTACCGAAATGATGGTTTCCATGATAGTCCACGATTGCAGGGTTTGTTTTTCGGTCATGCCAAGATATTTACCAACTAACCAGAATCCGCTGTCGTTGACATGCGATGCGGTGGTTGCTCCGGCGGCAATAGCAATTACAATCAGCGCCTTATGCGGTTCCGACAGTGAAAACGACGTCAACAGCGGCGCTACGATTCCTGCCGAGGTGATCATGGCTACCGTTGCCGATCCCTGCGATATGCGGATGAGCAAAGCCAAAATGTAAGCCAGCACGATGGGCGGCATCGCCGAATGTGACATGCTTTCGGCTAAACGAACGCCAATACCGCTATCAATCAGCAGTTGTTTGAAAACGCCGCCTGCGCCGGTAACCAATATAATCAATCCGGCCGGAGCCAATGCCTTGGAACTCAGTTGCAGAATAGAATCCTTTGTAAATCCCCGTTTGACGCCCATCACATAAATCGCTAAGAATGTGGCAATCAGTAAAGCGATGAACGGATGACCGATAAATGCCAGCAACTGTATCCAAAAATTATCTTTCAGGCCATGCGCATTGGCCCATACGCCGGAAGCAGTATTGGCGAGAATCAATATCAACGGTATGGCAATGATACACGTAACCTGCCAGAAAGGCGGCAGGTTCTTCACGATCCGGTCGTCCGGCGTTTCAAATGTGCGGGGAATTTCAATATGTATCTTCCTGCCGATATATTTCCCGAAAAGGGGACCCGCCACAAAAGCAACAGGAACTCCGATGATAAACCCGAAAAGAATCACCCATCCAAGTTCAGCGCCGATGATTTCAGCCGTAGCAACAGGACCGGGGGTAGGCGGAACAAAGGCATGTGTAACCGCTAACCCAGCCAGCAGCGGAATAGCGAAATGCAGCAACGACTTTCCCGAACCTTTTGTCAAAGCATAAAGAACAGGCACCAGAATAATGAAAGCAACGTCGAGGAAAATAGGAATAGCGACGATAAATCCGGCTATCACCAAGGCATAAGGTGTATTTTCCTTACCGAATCTACTCACTAAATAGTGCGCCAGCGATTCGGCGCCTCCCGACGATTCGAGCATCTGGCCGAAGATAGCGCCAATACCTACCACTGTGGCCACAAAGCCAAGCGTAGAGCCCATGCCTTCGCTGATGCTCCTGATGACAGACTCCATCGACATCCCGGCAGCCAATCCCAAAAATACGGATACAACCAACAGCGCAAGGAAAGCCTGTATTTTGAATTTCAACACCATCAATAACAGCAGACTGATGCTGGCAATCAGGATAATAATCAGTTCAATGTTGGACATCATTAACGAATTTTAGAGATATATGTATCCTGCCATGTTTTTGAAACCTGACAATCTTCTTTCACACGTGAGCGATAAACATACATCACTCATTAACATGATCTGTTCCATACAGAATACGCATGTTCCGGGGTTTTTCATACGATGTAAAACGCCTGCAAAGCAAAAGTACAACATACCAACTAAACGGGTGTATACTCGCTTGACAAGATGCTTGTGTGTACTTATTATCAACATATTACATAAATATTATTGTAAAACATTTTGACGTAAATATACAATGTTTTTTTATTTTCCAAAATATACCGTGCGTTAAATTACTAATGTTTCGCACCCTATTGCAATGACTTGATGCCTGCGGCGTGGTCATGATAACCGATGTGGTTGACAGCAACGGAACAGACGACTATTACAGATTCAATATCAAGATGATAAGCCCGTAAAAGAAATAATTGCCTTTATTTCTTAATTGCTTTCAATGTTTTCGCTTTGCCGTCTTTTTCCAAAAGGAAGAGATACATACCTGCCGGTAAAGATTCCAAACGGATGATTTCGTTATGGTTCGCTATTGTTTGAACATGCACTGCCACGCCATTTTCCGAAAAAACTTTCAGCGTGCAGCCATCCGCTCCGGTAAGATACAGTAATCCGGAAAAGGGATTTGGGTAGAGTTTCACATCATTGTTGAAAAGGACTTCCGTACCGGTCATGTCTTCTTCCACCATAACTGTCGCCGAACCTTTTTTCGTACGATCAACTTCTGAAGTGGCTGTTACGGAGAGCTGTATTGCATTTTCGTCAGCGGCCACGGTTAGCAACCCCGAACTGTTGATGGCGGTTTCGGATGAATTATTGCCTTCTACAGTCCATGTTACGGCAGTAGATGCATTCTCATCAGCGACAACGATGGCTTCAAACTGTTGCGTTTGCCCTTTTTGCACTGCGGACATGGAAGGCGTGACCGTCACTCTGCTTATTGAGAATACTTCCGGCGGGTCGGAGATCGTTATTGTTGCGACGCTGACCATGGTATTGTCAAATACGGAGGTAGCCGTTACGTAAAGAAAACTTGCCCTTTCGTCGATTGCAACAGTTACTGTTCCTGAACTGTTGATCGTGGAAAAGGACGAAGTAGCGCCCGTAAGCGACCATATTACTTCGTCGGACGCATTGCCGGCGACAACGACGTTGGCTGTAAACTGTCGTGTTTGTCCCCTTTGCAGCGTAACTGCGGCAGGCGATACCGTTACGCTGATCACTTCGGGCGTTGGCGCTGACGTAATGGTTACGGTGGCTGTTCCTTTTTTCGTTTCGTCGAAGACAGAGGTCGCCGTTACAGTGAGCGTAGCGGCCGTTTCTCCTCCGGCAACCGTGAGCAGGCCAGCCGCGCTGATGACGCTTCCGTTAGCGCTGTTTACCGACCATGTAACCCCGTCAGGAGCGCCGTTTGCAACTTCCACATCTACCGTAAATTGCCGTGTTTGTCCTTTTTGCACGGAAACCGCAGCAGGCGATACCGTTACGCTGATTACTTCGGGCGTTGGCGCTGACGTAATGGTTACGGTGGCCGTTCCTTTTTTCGTTTCGTCGAAAACAGAGGTCGCCGTTACAGTGAGCGTAGCAGCCGTTTCTCCTCCGGCAACCGTGAGCAGGCCAGTCGCGCTGACGACGCTTCCATTAGCGCTGTTTACCGACCATGTAACCCCGTCAGGAGCGCCGTTTGCAACTTCCACATTTACCGTAAATTGCCGCGTTTGTCCTTTTTGCACGGAAACCGCAGCAGGCGATACCGTTACGCTGATCACGGGAGATAACCGCACCACAACATCTGCTGCTGTTTTCATCGCTTCCACATTTCCTGCCGAATCGGTTGCAACGGAAAAGAAATGATAGATATGATCCCACTCGCCTGTAAATGAAGCTTCAACGTCGCTCGTCCTGCTTAACCAGAGCGAATAATCGTCATCATCAGCCGCCATATAAACGTCGTAATACCATACGCCGGAGCCTTCATCCGAACCGTGCCATTTCAATGAGACCGTGTTTGTTTTTGTCGGTTCTACGGCAAGCATGGAACTTACAGGCGGGGTAACATCTTTGCGGTTCACCCATTCGGGCGTGATGATGGGTTCGTTGGTGTCGAAGATGATCTCTGCCAGGTTGCGAACCTCCGCGCCGTCTTCCATATCTTTTTTCAAATCAATGGTGAAGGATACGCTGCCCTGCCCTGCGCCCGTTTCATCGTTGGGCGGCAGGAAGCCTGCCATCGCGTCGGTCGTCGGTTGGTTGGTATCCGGGTCTATGGATGCGAAATGCCAGCGGGCGATACCTGTTTCCTTATTCAAGGTAAGCGTTACGCGGGTAATCAGATTAGTTTCGGGACGCATGTCTATCTTCCATGTGTGCGTTTGCGCATCGTAGGGTGCCATCTCAAAATGATCGCCAAACGACACAAAACCGGCGCGGAAACTTTCGATGTCGTACACCGACAAATCAAGTTGATCCTCAATATATACATCCTGAGCGGGAGCAGTCGCCTCTTCGGGATCGTTTTCAAAATTGATGACATACATCATATTGGTAACGTCCTCATTGAAATAAGTGCTGCCGGATGGGGAGCGGTAGCCGAGCTTTTCGTTGGGATCGAAAGAGCGGACGCCTTTTACTATAAGCATTGGGTTATGAGTTGCAATCCCTATTACAATATCCAATATGGCAGCAGTTTCATTACATACCGAGGCAATCCCAAGCGCTTTCCCGCATTGTCTGAGAGGATCGATTAAAGCCATGCCTTTACCTTTAACATCCAACGCTTTTTTCAATAATTTCAGGCTTGCAATTTTTTCTACATTGACACACCCTAATATGGTACTTGTTAAGTCTGCTCCTAAACTTGCCCATTCCCATCCTGTTAGTTGTTTATCAATGCTAATCATACCAGTTCCCCATTCAATAATAAATCCTGCATTGAACGAGAGCAAACCACCGAGGCAATCATCATTAATAAATTGTTCTTGAAATGCCAATGGAATCATGGCTGCCTTTACATAACAACCCCATGCCGCATCCCATGCTTCATCTAAGCATCCTGAAACAGACTTTGTTTGAACAGCAGCAACTTTCTTCGTTGATTGCTGCCAATTTGCAGGTGTAACGGATTCAATATGAACATTACTTGAATTTGAAACGATTGTTATCATCATCGTTGATGATGAATTTGGCGCTAATTCGTTAAGTTTAAAAAGTCCTTCAAGACGGTATTTATTGTTTTCTGTATCATGAAATGGAAAAAAATGTAACATGTCCGACATTTCACTGTATATCATCCTTATTGTATCCTGATCTTGGAGTGAAAACATGGACAGATCAGATGGCATTGATTTATCTACACCTAATCTGCTGTTCAACTTAATGAATGTTACAGGTTCATCACTAACAATATTAAGAAACATGGGTACGCCTTGTGCAGAAATATTACCTTTGTTTTGTACTGTCACATAATAAGTAGTTGGCATATTCCAGCGAAATTTCTCAGGTCCCAAGATTGATACGCCCAATTCCGCAGGTCGGTGCGCTTCCACTTCCAAACCCTGTTTAATGACGATCACCGTATCACTAAAGATCACATTAATATCGTAAACACCAAGACGGGCATCCGTAAAATCGGTTACTGCCGACATTTTGCCCGAATTTAAACAAATCACCGTATCCGGCTGTATGGTTCCATGAGTTGGATGGGTGAAGGTTACCCGGGTATCGTTATCAAAACCGTAACCGTCAAAACTGATGGCGCTGATACCGTAGTTCCCTACTCTTTTGACATTATATCCCAATATACCGACGGTTGGTTCATCCAATTCGTAACCCACGATATTGTCAAAATATTTTCCCCATTCCGTCGTGTAGATTTCTTCACTGCCAAACGGTACAAACAGCGTTTCCGTTTTGATGGGAAAAACGCCGGTATTGGTTGTCATACCTCCCAATACCGGCGGTTGAAAATTAGTGGCATACACTGTCTTTAAACCTGTTCCGCTGAAAGCGTATCCTCCGATAGATGTTACCGACTTTGGTATCGTTACGGTGGTTAATCCCGAGCAGTCGCTGAAGTCAAAATCGCCGATGGATGTTACGTTATAGCCGATGGTTGCCGTTTTTAACGTGGTCAAGTTTCTGAACGGGGATGAACTAACGTTTCGAAAATCGTAAAATAAATTCCTGCCTACATGGACGGTTTCTATCGGGCAGGCGCCAAAGATATTGGAAGCGCCAATGGTTTCATAAAGGAACTCTAATGGCGCAGTTCCGTCCTCAATAACAAGGGTTTTCAATCCTGTACAGTTGTTGAACGAAAAGGATGTGAGCGTAAGCACAGAATTGGGAATGAAAAGATCGGTTAATTCCGTGCAACCGCTAAATGTATTCAAACCAATTGCTATCGTTCTTGTGAGTATCTGATTTATAGATTCATTTGACAGTGAACTGCAATTATAAAAAGCGTTATTCCCTATTGAAGTCAATAAACCGGATACCGTTGCGGAAGATAATCCCGAACAGCCGCTAAATGCAGAACCGCCGATAGCAGTTACATTGCCGCCCAGCGTTACCGTTTTCAGCGATGCCTTTGAACTGAACGGCGAATAGGAATAGGATAAATTCCTTCCCATGTAAAGCGTTTCTATGGGGCAATTTGTAAAAACCCCGGAAGTATTACCAAAATCAAGAACTTCTGCTCCATCCTCAATTCTAAAATCGGTAAGAGCGCTGCAGTTCTGAAAAGCGTAACTTCCGATGGAAGTAACCGAATTGGGGATTGTAATGTCGGTTAAAAACCGGCATCCGTCAAAGACGCTCGAACCGATGGCGGTAATCTTTGTCAGAATCCCATTTACCGTCTCGTTCGTTAGCGAACTGCAATTATAAAAAGCGTTGTTTCCTATGGAAGCCAACGTACCGGAAATGTTCACGGACATTAATCCCGTGCAGCCGCTAAATGCAGAGCCGCCGATAGCAGTTACATTGCCGCCCAGTGTTACCGTTCTCAGCATCGTCTTTGAGCCAAACGGCGAATAGGAATAGGATAAATTCCTTCCAATGTAGAGCGTATCAATGGGACATTCTCCAAATACGCCGGAAGAATTACCAAAAGCAAGCGTTTCCGTTCCGTTCTGAATGGATACGGAGGTTATCGCCGTACAATTGTTGAATGCATAACTTCCAATGTCGGTAATACCATCGCCGATGACTACGGAAATAATGGATAAGCGGTTGGCATACCATGGGGCGTTTATGCTACTGTATGCAGGTATGGCGCCGGTTCCGGAAAGATACAACGTGTCGTTGGATATGTTCCACTCTACTTCTCCAATGTTGCCGCTTTGGGCGTAAACGTTTGCCATACACAGCAAACCGCAAAGAATGACAACACAAAACTTTTTCATGGATTTTTTTATTGATTATTTATTTTTTTGAATGATTTGCATGATATGATTGTTGATTTCCGCATTTTTCTTCCATTGTTTGATTGTTTTGACGGATATATTGCGGGATGAATCTGTTGCGAGCGTAATGACGGGCGCTTTCGCCCTGTAAAAAAGAACTAATTGTTCAAACGGGATTTGAAACGTGTAACGGTAACGCCAGCGTTTCTTATCCATGTCTACATAAATCCGCTGTACGTCCGATTGGTATTGCCAATTGCCGTATGCGACGGTAATTGTTTTGAGATTCAGATCATCCTTGTCGGAAAAGGTAAAATTGATGGTGGCTGAATCGTTGGAGTCGATATATGTAACATCCGATATAAATTTTTCTTTAGTTGCAGTATTATTGAAGTTAGTTTGCGGTTGTATGAAGTACATCATGCCGGCAGGTTGCGAGTAGGAGACATAATATTTGGACAGTTTTTGTGCGTTTGTTTCACACTGTGCCATGAAAAAAACGCAACATATCAGTACTCCCGTTTGCCGGAAAAGAGAAAAGACAGGAGCCGCAGCCCCTGTCCCGATGGTTTTTTTATTCGCCATAAACCAATACGGTGTAAGTAGCATAAAACGACAAGATGCTCTTTGACTGGTAGTCCACATGGTGAATACGGCTGATACCTCCTTCCTTGCAGGCAGCCTCGATACTGGCGTCGCCTGTTGCAAACCAGCCCAGTATGGATTTGCAGGTAGCCTGTCCTACTTTTGACGTACCTGTGCTGGCTGTTACAGCAATCGGAGCCTTCACATCCTTATAGATACCTCCGACAACAGGGGCGCTTGAGGAGGCGCAACTACCGGCTAATAACGCAATGGCAATACCTGCTGCAAATAAAAATGATTTTTTCATGATAAAAAATTAAGATTAAATGATTAAAAATAAATATAAAACACTATAATAATTGATTAAATTATTCAAACATTTTGAACCAAAGAAAGCGTCTTCCGGCGTCTGCAGCCGGTTTCACTCCCGCCGGTAAACCGGGGCCGTAGAAATTTACGATCCGCCCTTCATGGTCATACATCACTTGATATGCGTCGGGATCGGTGGCGGGCGTAACCTGCCCGAACACAAGTTTTCCCTTGTTTTTGGCAGGGATCAGTATATCATACAGTTCGTTCATGGTTTTTGATTTCAGGATGACTTCTAATATAGCCCCCGCAGCCGACGGGGTATCGCTCATCGTTTTTTGCTTTCCGTTTTCAGAAGAACTCAAAGAAGGTACCGACGTTTCCGGATGATGGTTTGCAGGCGGTTGCGGAATTGGCTGTTCCTCGTCGCACCGGCCGGAATTAACGCCCTGTTCGAGGTTATACTTTAAACAACTGATATAGACGTAGGCAAAAGCATGAAAAACATTTCCCTGCCGCACGGCAATCACTTCGGTATCGTCGGAAATTTCTTTGATCAATGCGTCGGTTGCATTGATGGCCGGATAGTTAATGGCAATGAGCCGCCTGATATGTGGCGCCATTTGCAGCCTTGCGTTACTTTGAGCGTTTCCCCGGTTGGCGCCTGTTCCTTCGGCAAAAAGGTATTCATCGGGGCGCGATTTGATCATAGCGATTTTTTCATCATCGCCCGAAGGGTTTATTGCAGCGTTTTGACCGCTATTATGGGGCGCAGGTATCGGCGCAGGCTGTACCGTTTTTTTATACTTTTCTATCAAAACCGGCAAATCGTCTTTTTTGATATAAACCAGCGCACGTTTCATTTCGCCGCGCGGTTTCACCAAGTAGGGAGCATTATCGACAATTGCCGATATGATGCTTTGCCAGGTGACTTCCTTATTTTTCAGGTCGGTTTCGTTCTCGATTTTGGGACGGAGTTTGTTGCGCGACTCAGCCAGTGCTTCTTCCTCCGTTTTCATGGTCGTTTCGTCAAACAGATAATCATTCGGCGAGGTTTTAACCACCAATTCCATATCAACGTCGTTCGTTTGCCCTGCCGCTTCGTTGCCCGCAAAGGCTATTAACATGAACATTACGCTGAAAAATAAGACTTTACGATTCATTGTCACAGGTCATTTTCAATTAAAAGCAGAGGCCGATACCAACGAAATTACGTGTTTTAAAATCACCCGGAAAATCAATGCGGTATTGATACGTGTATTTCACTGCCAGAAACCCCATCTTCATCAGCAATCCCGCTTCGGGCGCAAATGATTTGTAAAAATCTTCATTGTAATAATAATAGGAATTATCCGGTTTTGCTATGGCATAACCTCCGTTCAGCGACATCCATACGCCCCATGGCCATTTACGGTAATCCTTTTTAGTCATTCTGAACAGTCTGAATGTCAACCCGAAAGATGCGCTCAACTCATCAATGCGACCATAATCATAGCCGGCGTGTACATTATTTGCTTTACCCGTTCTCGCAGCCAGGGATACGCCCACCTTTTTGTCTCTGTACCAACCCAATGAACCTCCGTAAATGCCGCCGACTAATATACTGTTTTCATAAGCCATGACAAAAGTCCGTTGTCGCCTGCGCTCGGCTTTTTTGTTGATTGAATCCGGAGTTGCTTTTTCGGTCGTTACGCCTGTCATTCCTGTTCTTCTCATACACTCGGTCATCCTGTCTTTCAGGAAACTGTCGTCGGGGTTGATGCCGGAAGCCGTCATATAATAATCGTATGCCTTCTGGTAGTCGCCTGAGATGAAAAGGTTGTCGGCCTCGTCGCGGAAACGGAGGATTTTGTCAATATCGGCAATTTTCCTGTCGATATCGTCAAAAACCGTCGCCGGAGTATCGTCGCAATCCTTTACCTGCTCGTATCTGAGTTTGGCGTCGGTGTATAATCCTTTTCTGAAAGCGTCTAATCCCTCTTTCGTTGTGCGGCCGTAGCATCCTCCCAATACGTCGATGTTCGGGTCCGACAGGTAAAAGGTTTTCATTTCCTTCGGATTCAGTTCGATAGCGAACTTGACCGGCTCATACACCACGCGGTCTGTTTCGCTTGTGATATTGTAAACGCCGCGGACGTTAAAAAAACTGCGTTTAACGTTATCAGACCCCACCTGAAAGCGCAGAGTATAATACATGTCGCCGCCTTTCAACTCCGTTTTGTATACATTCACAGCGCCCACATCCGAGTCAAAGGTAAGTTTGATACGATCGTCGCAAACGATTACAACCGCAGCCGCGCCGTTTTCAGCCCAAACAGCCAGGGGGTCGCTTATATCTTCAAACTGCAACTGGGTTCTCTGGTTCTGCTGCCCGTAACTCAACGCTACGACGGCTGCCAGCATGGAAATACAAAAGAAGAATCGGGTCATTATTTTCAGTGATTCAATGATTTAACTTGTCGGCCCTCCTATCGGGAAAGCGCTCAGGTCAAACATGCTGTCGGGCGTCCAGGTACGCACGTGTATCATTGGTTCCAGTTCGTTTTTAAAATCGATCATCAGGAACAGATAACCTTCGTCGCTATACCGGTCGGCGTGCCAGCCCTGTTTGAGTTCTACTCCGTATATTTCAGGATGTTTTTCACTTTGTGTGATTTTAATTTCGCTGAAATCCAAATAGATGTACGAATTGGCTTTGAATACTTCCGCTAATTTCGCCATGTATTCTACTTTGTTCTGCTTCACCAATTCAACTTTCTGCGGCATTACAATCGGTCTGTCGCTCTTTTGTACCGGCGGTTTTACCACGCGTCCGGTGATGATAATGGCGTCGTTGCTGAACACCTGATTCAGATAAGTGAGGTCTTTACGTCCGTATGCCGTGCGGAAATCTTCCACAAAATCGAGGATGATTTGCCTGCGCCGCATGTCGGTCACAGAATAGACCCCGCTCCGCAAGATACCTACCTGATAAACGCTCATTTGCACCGAATTGATGACGCCCTCTGAGGTAAAGTTGATCACTATCTCCTCATAATTGCCCTCTTTTTCTGTAGCCATAGACATGTAAACCGGTACGTTACGTATCTGAAAACCGCTCGATGTAGTTACGGCAACTTCTATCAAATTAGTTTCGATACATCTGAACGAACTCATTTCCCACATTTTCAACAAGTCTCTTGAAGCGTCGGCGGTAATATCCATTCCTCCCAATCCCGGATTCCTTTTCTCGAAAAAGGCATGGGTCAATTCCGAAAGCAGTTTTGATGCGGCATTTTGTGCTTTGTTTGTTACCGAAGCATTGTTCATGTTTGTGATGACAACGTTGGTTTTATACTGTGCATGAACGTGTATCCCGCACAAAAACCATGCACCCGATAAAATAATTGCTAATAGATTTCTTTTTACTTTCATATCCGATATTTTTAAAGGTGAGTCTGAAACTATTGATACAATTGAAACCATAAATACCTGAAACTCCTGTACTTGTTCAAATGATTTTCGACAACTCCCGTCAGCAGGTTTTTGCGCATTTCACTTCCCTTGTCGTACACGGCGGCAATGGTGCCGTCGTTCTGGTAATATACCAGATACGAGTTTCCGGGGGTCGTCATGGTATTGGGCATCCCGTATGCCAGCGATCCTTTGTTTCTTTCCTTGACGAAAAAGTCGGATAACTCAAAAATATTGTACGCTCCCAGAATTTCGTCGAGCAACGCATTGCCGGTAGGCGCCGGTTTCGCGGCAGGAGCGGGAGAAGGTTCAACCGGAGCAGGCGTCGGAGCAGGAGGGGTCGGCGTCGGCGTCGGCGTCGGTGCAGGAGCAGGAGCAGGAGCAGGAGCAGGCGTTGGAGCAATCGTACCAACATCAGCGCTTGTATCTGTACCGGCTGTCTGTTCCTTCTTTTCACCGGGATTGACGGGTATGCCAAATTCGTCGAGGTTATCCTCCGGCAACACGTCGAACATGACCGCTTCGGCATACGCGCGTTTCAGTTCGTTTTTCGGCAAGGCCACCACAACCGTATAGGCGTTTCCTTTCTGGGTTGTAAAAACCTTTGCTGTGTTGACGATTTTCCAGCAGGTGACGTCGTCCATTTTGCGGATTTGGACGTCAGTTTTCATAGCCGGTTTGATTTTGGCTATAAAATCGTTCTTGGCCATTCCAAGTGCTGCCTCCTGACTTGAGGCTTTGCCCTCGCCGAAAAAATTATTTGACGACCGGGCGTCAATCTCAGTTTGCGCGTAGGTCATGATAGATGCGCACGCGACTAATACAATAATAATGGAATTTTTCATGGTAATTTAATTAATTGGGTTCAAATAATAATGGTTCAAATTCATTGCTGTTTGGATTTTGAATGTCGCTGCCACCGAAAAGGCTATTAATATTGTGGCTCGGTATATAGGCGTACATCCGACATTTGATGCTGCTGTCGCTTTCAAAAACCGCATCTTCGATGGCGTCTACCAGCAACATGTTGATATAGTTAAACTCTCTGTTATACAGAATAACTACCGCTTTAATGTCGGGAAATTTGGACGGTTCAAAACCAACGTAGGTTTCAAACTTCCTGTCATAGAAAAATGCAATAAAGTCCGAAAGTTTTACTTTGTACTTCTGCTCGGTAAATCCGTATTTCCGGTGCGTGACGTCGAGTGTCAGCGTTTTGTTGGGCATGTCGGCACAGATGAAAAGATTGGCTAACGTTGCGTCCTGATACCGTTTGTTGTACAGCAACCGGTAGGCGTTGGGAGCCGTTTTCAGGTAGTAGGTGTCGGAGTTGATTTCGGGGAGAATGAAGGATTTCCCGCGTTTTACGTATACCTGTACGCTGTCGTTGAGCCGCGACAGCGATTCTTCCGTAACCTTTTCAACAAGGTTGCCCGTGCCGGTTTCCGTCCTGTGGAATATCGACAATATCTCGCTCAGTTCATCGCCCAGTTCCTTGTGGTCTTTTCCCGAAATAACCGAATATTGTGCAGGAAATGTGGCTTCGGTAACTCCGTACACGGGATGCGCCCATATCGCCGAGTAGGTCAGGCTGTCCCTTTTCAGTTGAAAGTCCGACGAATCGGTTATCGCTCTGAGGCTGGAAGCAAACGAACGGAACATCCCCTCGCCGAACCGGACGTTGTTGTATTGCCACGTCATTTTGTACTCCTGAAGTTTGTTTGTATTCCTGACGCTGCTTTTCCACAAAAGCATTTCCAAAGCGGTACGTTCTATAAAGTCAAGAACTTCAGAATTGAAGGCTTCTGCATATTGTTTCGGGAACAGCCGGATACCGATTTGGGATATTTCGCCGCGTTTGTTTTTTCGGATATACAATGGTTTGTCAGTGTCCAACTCGCTGCAAACCATTCCGTTTGATGCGGCAGAGATGCACTGGCCGGGCAAAGAAACATATAACCGTTCAAGATTCAGCGATGCGAATACCGGCGCATTTTGCGCAAAGGCAGTTGTTGTTGCGATCAACGACACAACAGCAACTATCCCGCAAAATGCCGAAATATGCTTTCTATTCATCCTCTTTTCCCGACAAACATGTTATTTGCTGTCCACCGAAAGCAGGTTACTGCCGGTAGCGGCGCTTTTGACGCCCGACGACTTGATGACTCTTTCATACGTTTCCTTAGTAATGGCTTCTACAAAATCATCTTCAAATAAACGACCCTCGCCATTACCAATTTTATCGGAACGACCGGCATTATCCCTCATCAATAAGGCAAACTGAAAATTTTTGAAACCGGTCACTTTACCCTGATTGTCTTTAACTATTTCACCCGAATATACAGTAAAATTGATCGTATTGGGACCGGCATTATCCTGAATGGTTTCATTAAAAAATACAGAGAACTTATTGCCGCTGCCGGTGATGAGCGTACCTCTTGCATCATGTTGGGCGATGTACTTATCGGTTTCTGAATTGACTTCAAAACCTTCAAGACTGACGTCAATGCCTGTCTGATCATAAAAGTTCATTTTGTAATGGTTGATCATGGTTCCCACGTATGAATCTCCGGCGATGGTTGATCGGGTACACCATGTCTCCATCAGAAAATAGCCTGTAATGTCTGGCGGAGTGGTTCCCCTGTAAATATTCATTCCCAGTTTGTCCGTCAAAACTTCTTCCAGCGCGGGAGGAACAAATTCACCGTATCTTTCTTCCTCTTCCCGATCCAGACCTTCCAATACATGGATAGTGAGTACGGACGCAGCGCCGTCGTTGCCGGTCACCGATACGTATGTATCTCCTGCCTTGATCCCCTTTATGGTGATGGTATTGAAATTGACGGTTACCGAAGCGACGAGCGCGTTGCCGCCCAACAAACGGTAGGGCGCCAACCCGTCGCTGATTTCTACCGTAGTTACTTCGCCCTCATGGAGTTCTACTGTGGATGGCGTTAATACAGGCGCGCCGTTCGGCGTTACCGTGATGGTAAGTTCGGCTGTGGCGCCGTCGTCGCCCATCACCGTAACGATGCTTGTACCGGTTTTGAGCGCTTTGACGTCGATAGCGTTACCATGCACTGTAACCGAAGCGATGGAAGCATTCCCGCCCGATACGTGATACGGCTCTTTACCGCCGGTGACGGCTATCGCTGTTTCCTCAAGTTCGGCAAGCGTTACTTCCGAAGGCGTTAGCACAGGCGGTTTGGTATCTTTGTCCTTGTCGAACAGACTGCACGAACCTGCCGCTACTACCGTTACCAAGAACATCGCCGGCAAAAATAATGAATGTAAAAATTTCATAATGAACTGATTTATTGGTTTTATAAAAATTTGATTTGATTTACATAATAAAAGACCGCAGCATTGCCAAAAACAATGTTGCGGCTATGATTGAATTTCCGGAAAAATTCAGACATTACAAAACCCTGCGATATATTACATTTAATGTATCGCAAGGAAAAAATGTCTTCACTTAGTAGCTCTCTCTCTCTCTCTCTCTCTCTCTCTCTCTCTCTCTCTCTCTCTCTGCAAATATCGTGCCAAACCCTTCATTTGAGGGATTTATAACCAATTTGTGCGCTGAGAAAAATGACATTTTTATACCAAATTTTCGAATAATAATCGTGGGCAAAAGTAAAAAAACTTTTTGTTTCTACAAATTTTTTGTTTTTATCAAATAAAAATCCCTTACTTTTGCCGTAATTTTTTAAACAGGGATAAAGTTATTTTCCCACAATTTATTTTTTTACTTATAATCAAATATTTATAAAATGAATCCTTTATTTTGGTTTGTTCCGGCTGCTTCATTGTTAGCCTTGGGCTTCGCTTATTACTTTTTCAAGAGTATCATGAAAGAGAGCGAAGGTACCGACACGATGAAAGAAATTGCATCCCATGTCCGCAAGGGGGCAATGGCTTATTTGAAACAACAGTACAAAATCGTGCTGATTGTATTTGCGGTTTTGTGTGTATTTTTTGCGATTTTGGCTTACGGGTTCCATGTCCAGAACGGATGGGTTCCCTTTGCCTTTTTGACCGGCGGTTTTTTCTCCGGCTTGGCGGGATTTATCGGCATGAAAACTGCCACTTTTGCTTCGGCGCGTACTGCGAACGCCGCGCGTCGCTCGCTCGACAGCGGTTTGAAAGTGGCTTTCCGCGCGGGAGCCGTGATGGGCTTGACCGTAGTAGGATTGGGCTTGCTGGATATTTCGCTGTGGTTCTTATTGTTGAACACTTTCTATGAAGTTACAGTCGCTCAAAATGTGGTTATCATCACAACAACGATGCTTACTTTCGGTATGGGCGCATCCACACAGGCATTGTTTGCCCGCGTGGGAGGCGGTATCTATACAAAGGCTGCCGACGTGGGCGCCGACCTTGTAGGTAAAGTGGAAGCCGGCATTCCCGAAGACGACCCGCGCAACCCCGCCACCATCGCCGATAATGTGGGCGACAACGTGGGCGACGTAGCCGGTATGGGCGCCGACCTTTACGAAAGTTACTGCGGTTCAATTCTGGCAACTGCCGCTCTTGGCGCTGCCGCTTTCTTCAACAGCGCCGGCGACATGCAATTAAGGGCTGTGTTCGCTCCAATGCTAATTGCTGCCGTAGGAATAGTGCTGTCCATTATCGGTATTTTCCTCGTTCGCACAAAAGAAGGCGCCAATATGAAACAGTTGCTCGGCGCGCTGGGCAAAGGCGTTAATGTAAGTTCAGCCCTGATAGCCGTAGCGACTTTCGGCATACTGTACGTTTTGGATATAACAAACTGGGTAGGAATTTCATTTTCGGTAATATCCGGTTTGGTAGCCGGTATCATCATCGGACAATCAACCGAATACTACACTTCGCACTCGTATAAACCGACCCAAAGAGTTTCGGAAAGCGGAAAAACAGGTCCCGCAACCGTAATCATTTCAGGTCTCGGGCTGGGTATGCTCTCTACGGCTATTCCGGTGATTACAATTGCAGCGGCTATCATTATGGCTTACCTTTTCGCAATAAATGGAAGCGTTTTTGATATGTCAAATATGATGACGGCGGGAAATCTAAGCCAGGGCTTATACGGTATTGGAATCGCCGCAGTAGGTATGCTTTCTACCCTTGGTATCACGCTTGCAACCGACGCTTACGGTCCTATTGCCGACAATGCAGGCGGTAACGCCGAAATGAGCGGTCTGGAACCCGAAGTACGCAAACGCACAGATGCTCTTGACGCTTTGGGAAATACAACTGCCGCAACGGGTAAAGGTTTTGCCATCGGATCGGCTGCTTTGACTGCCCTTGCACTGTTGGCTTCATACGTTGAAGAAATAAAGATAGGTATTCAACACATGATTGACACCGGCAAGGAAATTCCGCCGGCGATGATGGCGGCATATAATGACGGATCTATCCCTGCCATGATGGATTATTTCAAGATTAATCTGATGAATCCCAGCGTATTGATAGGCGTTTTCATCGGTTCGATGATGGCGTTCCTGTTCTGCGGATTGACGATGAATGCCGTTGGACGCGCCGCACAGAGCATGGTTGAGGAAGTCCGTCGTCAGTTCCGCGAAATAGCAGGCATACTCACCGGCGAGGCTAAACCCGATTATGCGCGTTGCGTAGAAATATCAACACGTGGAGCGCAAAGAGAAATGTTGTTTCCATCCATTTTGGCTATTTTGGTGCCGATTATCACCGGCGTCATCTTTGGCGTGGCAGGCGTCATGGGATTGCTGGTAGGCGGCTTGGGCGCAGGTTTCGTACTGGCGGTATTCATGGCTAATGCAGGCGGCGCATGGGATAACGCGAAGAAATACGTTGAAGAAGGAAACTTCGGCGGCAAAGGTTCGGACGTGCACAAAGCCACCGTAGTGGGCGACACCGTTGGAGACCCATTTAAAGATACTTCGGGACCGAGCCTGAACATTCTCATCAAACTGATGAGCATGGTATCCATTGTAACGGCAGGTTTGACCGTAGCATGGACATTGCTCGGGTAAATTCAAATTAAAAATTACGAATTACGGATTACGAAATTATGGGTACAATGCTCATCATTCGTAATTCGTAATTTGTAATTCGTAATTGTTATGGGCGGTTTTGTTAAATGGATCGGCGGCGTTTTGGGATGGGTTTTCGGCGGACCTGTCGGCGGAGTGCTTGGCTTTATCGGCGGAGCGATTTTCGACAGTCTGGAAATCGATCTGTTCCGAAAACGGAAAGACTTAGTCGTCATGAGCAACTTTTCCGAAAACCTGCTGGTACTGGTTGCAGCAGTATTGAATGCCGACGGCAATAAACTGAAAAAATCGGAATTAGACTATGTTAAAAAATTCCTGAAAAATAATTATGGAGAAAAAGAAGCGTTGAAAGCGCTCAATTCGTTGAGAGAATTACTGAAACGGAATATACAGGTAGGAAAAATCTGCGAATATATCCGTCTGAACTTAGACTATGCGTCGCGTCTGCAATTTTCACATTTCCTGTACAATCTGGCAAGTATCGACGGACATGTGACAGAGGCGGAACAAAACATGCTCAGCATCATTTCCAGAGGTCTTGGACTTATCATAAGCGACAAAGGATCAGTAGGAGCAACGGTTACGCAGGAAGAATCGATCGTCGCGGCTTACGGGATTCTGGGCGTTCAGCGCTCTACCAGTATTATCGACATCAAAAAAGCATATCGTAACTTAGCCGTCAAATACCATCCCGACAAGGTTGCATACCTCGGTGATGAATTGAGAAAAGTCGCTAATGAAAAATTTCAGCAACTAACCCGCGCTTACGAAATCATCAAAAAAGACAAGCGTTTTACGTAAGAACACGGATTACCTTTGCAGCAAAAAAATTATGTTGCAAGTAATCATCAAAGAAAAAGATAAGGCAGAACGTCTTTGGAAATGGTTGAAAAAAGATTGTTTGAATTGCAAGTATTACAGTAAATTTTGTGAATTTAAGGAAGCAATTGACCTCTCTTTAAACAAAATAATAACCGGTCAGGTTCAAAAAGACTTGGACAGTCTTTTGACAAACAAAATATTTTGATTTTTTTGCTGGAGCAATAGCGAGAATTTGTCATTTTTGGGGGATAAAAAACGGGCAGGATTGTTTTCTGCCCGTATTGTTTCGTGTACATTTTCGTGTACAAACTTTACATATTGCTGTTAATCAATATTTATTGTGGAGATTAGGGGAATCGAACCCCTGACCTTTTGACTGCCAGTCAAACGCTCTAGCCAACTGAGCTAAACCCCCGTTTGCGGGTGCAAAGATAATACAATATTTGATAACCAATTACATTTTGATCAAAAAAATCAATCTTCGATTAATTGTTTGATACGTTCAATCTGTTCCTGTTTTTTTACTTCGCGCAGTTTACGGCCTGTTTTGGTGAAATATTGATGCGAACCGATGAACTTTAACTGTAACTTATTCCAGTCGTTGAACGACAGCGATTGGTTTTGCGTCTTCAATTCCTCATACAATGCGTTCGATACCGGCACAAAATCGGTGCGTCCGAGATAATCAAGGTCTGAATCGCAAATGATGGCTTCGAGCAGGTCGGCGGGCTTGGGCGGTAACTTGGTAGCCATGATGATACGACATATCGTATCAATTTCTTCAGCAGTGTAACGATATGCCGGAAGTATTTCGCGGGCAAGGTCAACGCTGCGCTCTTCGTGGTTGGCATACGAAACGATATGACCCGTATCGTGGAAAAGCGCTGCCGTTTTCAGCATCAGTAACCGGTGGTCGTCTAAACCTTCAGCCCAGCCAATCAGTTCGCTTTCGGTCACTACGTCCACCGTATGCTTCACATTGTGGTAGAAAAGATATTTGGGAAGGCCCTTTTCCAATCTGTCCAAAATATCTTCCTGTAAATCGCTGAATTGCACAAGCATCAATTGTGTGCGAAACGTATCGTCGGGCAGGTATCTGTTAATATCAGAAGCATATTTTGCCTTAATGCCGGCAACCGTAAAGAGTTCCAGTTTGTTCCGGTACTTCACGGGAAGAGCGTTTGTGTAGCGACAATCGAACAATTCTTTGATCAGTTCGTAGGTAGTGGCCGATACTGTAACCGTATTTTCCTTACCAATGGAACATATCCGGCTTGCCACATGAACGGTATCGCCTTTCAGGTCGTAGTTTGACTGTGTACGGCCGCCAATCAGGGCTGTCACCGTACCGGTATGGATGCCAATCTTCAAACTCCATACGGAATTGTCGCTGTTCTGAATATCGGTTTCTACCGTGTGCAGCATTTCGAGAGCAGCCATAGTCACCGTAATCGGGTTGGTGATGTTCTTTTGGGGAATACCTCCTGCACAGACAAAACTGTCGCCGATGCTGTGCAGTTTGATCAATAGATATTTTTTGATGATTCCGTTGAAACGAAGGAGCAAATCGTCGAGTTTGTCCATGTAGCCCGATGTACTGGCAGCGGTGACGACGTCCGAGATACCGTGTATCTCCGCAAACAGGATGGTGACCGTATCAAACCTCGTTTGCTGGCGGGACAGTTTGACGGCGTTGGTTTTGTGGTCTGCTTTGGTTTTTTCGATCCACTTCTGATATTGTTCAACTTCACCGGACAGCCGGTTACATGTATCAATAAGAACACGTTGCTTCTCTTTCAGATCTTTATTCTCTGAAACCAATGAAGCAATACGTTTGAGCAATTGTTGTTTTGAACCGGATTCCATCATCTTCGGA
>Ga0082212_10001498_pt1 | contig 34452 bp, 36 predicted proteins | sample TergutNt197P3_FD_71548 | JGI IMG/M metagenome (GOLD analysis project Ga0082212, IMG submission 71548) | Neocapritermes taracua P3 segment gut microbial communities from Petit-Saut dam, French Guiana - Nt197 P3 | ecosystem: Host-associated > Arthropoda: Insects > Digestive system > Gut ... | reverse complement strand
TGGACAATCCAGGGATGTGAGTTTATACTTACATCAGATGGGTTGTATTTAGGGGGAAAAAGCCATGTTAAATTCTCAATTATCAGATGAAAATGTAAATTTTGTACCAGATGTTATTGATATTGCAAATTATATTCTTGAAGTCAGCAGAGAGGAAGCTGAAGACAATGAATATGAACTTATTTCTCACATGAAACTTCAAAAACTAGTATATTTTTGCCAAGGATATTCTCTTGCGCTATATGGCAAACCGCTTTTCACGGAAAATATTGAGGCGTGGGGTCATGGTCCCGTTTGCCCAAAACTATACCATCTATTGAAAGGTTACGGTTCATCTCCTATAACAGCTACAGTTGACCCCGAAAAAATATTGTTACATGAGCATGAAAAATTCCTTATTAGAATGGTTTATAATTTTTATGGGCAGTATTCCGCCTCTCGACTCCGCAAAATAACTCATGAATATGGTCCCTGGAAAGATACCCCATCGTCGACTGTAATATCACTAGAATCGATGGCTCTTTATTTTAAATCGCACATTGAGGTCAACCCTGATAATATTCCTCCATCAACCGATGAAGAAAAAGAAGAAATACTAAAAATATTGGAGGAAGCGGAAGCTAATGGTGAATGTAACTTGTCTCAATTCTGTGTCCCTATGGGAACGTGAGCAAATTTCTAAATATCCTGAGTTAAAAGGATTCATCGAAAAACTGAAAAACATGATCAGAGGCAGGCCAGAAAGCGGATTGTTCGATCCTGTTCTATCAAAATCAGGGAAAACAATACCATGTAAAAAACTTTCAGTAAATATTTCGTTATTTTCTTTTCAGTATGCCTTGGGCTATAGTTTTATCACTGCTTCTTATGTTAGTAACGACACAAATTCTCTTATTATAAAAATAACTTATTCCTAATAAAAATATCTGGATTTTTTTAATTTCCGTGCTATACTATTATAGTATCGTTTGCGTCGGGTTCGTTCCTCTTTGGTGTAATTTTTAGAAGGACAATAGTATACTCCTTCATTTTGGATTGAATATCCCTAAAATATTCATTGGTAATTTTTGTAATGTCCATAATAACTCCTTGTAATTTTACCCAATACCGAAGTAGTATGCGGCAGGGCTGGCGAAGAACATTCCGCAGACTGAAGCGGCGGGGATCATCATTGCCGTTTCTGTCAGTTGCATGCCGCAGCGCTGTTCCGCTTCCAGCAGTTCAAAGGCGATACGTTTGTCTTCGTGGTTGGGGCATGAGGGATAGCCAAAGGCGGGGCGGATGCCGGTGTAGCGGCCTTTAAGAATTTCTTCGATGGTTAAATTTTCGTCCGGCGCGTAGCCCCACCATTCCCGGCGTATGCGCACGTGGATCTCCTCGGCAAAGGCCACAGCCAGCGCGTTGGCAAGGCTCGCCAGCAGCAGATCGTCGCTGCCGCCCGCCGCCGTGTGAACGCTCAGGGCGAACAGCCCCAGCCAGTCATCGGCGGGCGCGAGAAAATCCGCCAGGCAGGGGTTGTATTTGCCGGCGGGCTTTTTCTGCCGGTTACGCTGGAAGCAAAAACGATGCTTGCGCATCGTTCGGTGACTGTCACCTATTACGACGTCTTCGCCGTCAGAAACCGCCGGGAAGATTCCCGTAACGCCGCGCAACTGTAAGACTTTTTTTTCTTTTTTTACTTGTTCCAGCAGCACCTTCGCTTCTTCCAAAAGGTGACAGTCACCATTTTTGGCCTGCCAGTTGATGTACGGGATAAGGCGGTCAAGCGGATAATCGTTCAGTTCGATGATGCCGGAAACTTTAGGCGGGGGTGAAGGCTCTGCGGCGGGCGGGACTCTGTTTGCCCGCGCCGCTTCGAGCGGCAATAACTCTACCCGCGAGCGAATCTCCTCGTGCCGCCGGCGAGCTTCGGCATAGCTTTGTTCCAGGCTGTGCAGAAAACGCGGCCGCTCCGTTTCGGAGAGCAGGGCGCGTACCGTTTCGGCGGCTTTTCCGGCGTTCGCCACATACACCACCGGGCCGGAATATTCCGGCGTCAGGCGCAGGCTTGTGTGGACAAGGCTCGCCGCGGCCCCCCCGATGAGCAGGGGAATCGTCATGCGCCGCTTTTCCATCTGTCGCGCCACATTCGCCATCTCGTCCAGCGAGGGGGAGATGAGCGCGGAAAGGCCGATCATCGCCGCCTGCTCTTTTTCCGCGGTCTCAATAATTTTTTCCGCCGGAACCATCACCCCCAGATCGATAATCTGATACCCGTTGCAGGCGAGAACCACGCCCACGATGTTTTTGCCGATGTCGTGAACGTCGCCCTTGACTGTGGCGAGTACGATCTTCGGCGAATTATTTGGGGTGGCGTTAGCTTCGGTTTTTTCCATGAACGGCTCAAGGGCGGCGGCGGCTTTTTTCATCACCCTCGCGCTGCGGATCACCTGGGGAAGGTACATCGTCCCCGCGTCGAAGCGTCTGCCCACTTCCTTCATACCGTCCATCAGCGGGCCTTCCACAATTTCCAGCGCCGGAATGGTCTTTACCAATTCCAACACGTCTTCTTCGATGTTGTCGTCAATGCCGTGGAGCATGGCGTGGGTTATTCTGTCAGCGGGCAGTTCTGCGCGGGCAGTGGGTGGCGGGGAGGAGGCAGCGCGGGGGCGTTTTTCAGCGGCGGAGGCTTGCAGCTGTTCGGCAAGTTCGAGGAGGCGGCTGGCGGCATCAGGATGGCGGTTGAGGATTACGTTTTCTGCGGCATCGCGCAGGGATGTTTCGATGTCGTTATACGCAATGAGGGAGGCGGGGTTGACAATCGCCATTGAAAGGCCGGCTTTTTGGGCGTGGACGAGGAAGACGCTGTGCATCGCGTTACGCAGGCGGTCGTTTCCCCGAAAACTGTACGAAAGGTTGGTGATGCCGCCGGAGATTTGAACGCCGGGGCAGTTGTCCCGAATCCACTCGCAGGCGCGGATGAAGTCAATGCCGCAGGCGTCATGCTCGCCGATGCCGGTCGCCACGGCAAGCACGTTGGGATCGAAGACGATGTTTTCCGGCGGGAAACCTGAATCTGCAAGCAGCCGGTATGAGCGGCCGGCAATTTCGATTTTGCGTTCAAAGCTCACCGCCTGGCCGCGCTCGTCGATAAGCATCACCACGGCGGCGGCGCCGTAACACCTGATGAGGGCGGCGCGGCGTAAAAATTCTGCCTCGCCGTCTTTGAGGTTGATTGAGTTTGCCAGCCCCTTTCCCGGCAGGCGTTTCAGGCCGGCCTCGATCACGTTCCAGCGGGAACTGTCGATCATGACGGGAACTTTGGCAATTTCCGGATCGGCGAGGGCGTGATCGAGAAAGGCGCACAGCGATTTTTCCGCGTCCAGCATGGCGTCGTCCATGCCCACGTTGATGATCGCCGCGCCGTCCGCAATTTGGCCGCGGGCAAGCGACAGGGCTTCGCCGTACCGTTCTTCGCTGATGAGCCGCAGAAATTTTTTGCTGCCCGTAACATTTGTCCGCTCGCCGACAAGGGTAAGCTGTGCGGCGTCAGGCGTTACGGTCAGCGGCTCCAGTCCCGCCAGAACAAGGGCGCGGGCGGGCGGGCGGACTGGCGGCTTGCGCGAACGATACAACGCCGCCTTTTCGGCGATTGCGGCGATGTGCGCCGGGGTGGAACCGCAGCAGCCGCCGATGACGTTTACCAGCCCTTCCCGCAGATAGGTTTCAATGCAAGCGGCCATTGTCCCGGGGCTTTCATCGTACGCGCCAAGCTGGTTGGGCAGGCCGGCGTTGGGGTGGGCGCTGATCATGCAGGGAGCGGAAGCGGCAAGGCTGCGAATGTGGGGCAGTAGCTTTTCCGCGCCGAAGGAACAGTTCAGGCCAACCGACCAGGGCGAACAATGCAGCACCGAGGCGCAGAAAGCCTCCAGTGTCTGACCGGCGAGCAGCCGCCCTGAATCTCCGGAAACCGTCGCCGAGATCATCACAGGAATATTTAAGTTACGTTCTTCCAGAAGGCGGCTGATCGCACTGAAGGCGGCTTTGGCGTTGAGCGTGTCGAAGATCGTTTCTACAATAAGAACGTCCGCGCCGCCGTCCAGCAGCCCTTTGGCGTTGTCGTAAAATGCCGCCTCAAGCTCGTCCCAGTAAATGCCCCGCCTGGCGGGGTCGCTCACATCGGGCGAAAGGCTGGCGCTTTTTCCCGTGGGACCGATGCTCCCCGCGACAAATCGCGGCTTTTCGGCAGTGGAAAATTTATCCGCGGCCTTTCGCGCAACACTCGCCGCCGCCGCGCTGATCTCGTAAGCATGGCATCCATCAGGATGCCCATCGCCAATACCGTAATCGGCAAGAGATACGGCGGTTGCGTTAAAGCTGCACGTTTCGATGATGTCGGCGCCGGCTTCCAGGTATGCCTCGTGTATCGTGCCGATTGCCGCTGGCCTCGTAAGGCAGAGCAGGTCGTTGCAGCCGGCAAGCGGCGTTGGGTGCGCGGCAAAACGCTCCCCGCGAAAATTTTCCTCGGTGAGCTTCAGGCGCTGTATCATCGATCCCATCGCCCCGTCGAGCACAAGTACCCGCCGCGCCGCTATTTCGTCCAGAATATCCCGCACTGACATGGAAAAATTGTAACAGACACAGGCAAAAGCTGCCAGTTGAGAAAATTATGAATGTATGTCATATTAATAATAATATGGCAGCACAAATTGGAGTTATTGGCGCGGGGGCCTGGGGGACGGCGATTGCCAAGGTTATCGCCGAAAAGGGAAAAGAGGTTGTTCTCTGGAGTCTTGAGGAAGATACGAGAGATCAAATTAACAATAATCATCAGAACTCACGGTATCTGCCCGGTATAGACCTTCCGGAAAATATACATGCCGTTTCGGACATTGTGGAAGCATCCAGCGGGCGGGAGTACCTTATTCTGGCGGTACCTTCGCTCTATCTCCTGGGAACCATCAAGCAGATTCTGCTGGTGCGATCAGTTCAGGAGGGGGAAACCGCCATCGCCGTAGTGACCAAGGGCTTTTTGGAAACAGGGAAGGGTCCCCGGCTTATTCTGGAAACACTGGAGGATTATCTTCCCGGTTTTTACCGCCAGTCCCTGGTGTATATTGCCGGTCCGAGCCATGCCGAGGAAGTGTCCCGCGGTAAAATCACCGGCCTCATTGCCGCAAGCGAAAACGCGAAAAATTCCATCCGTTTCCGCGATCTATTGAAAAACAAGCGTCTGTTCGTATTTTCCTCGTTTGACGTGCGCGGCGTTCAGGTTGCCGCTGCTGCGAAAAATGTTATTGCCATTGCGTTTGGCATGCTGGACGCTTTTAAAACACTTGGGGACAGTTTTCCCGACAGGGCGAATATGTTTGGCGATGGAACAGAGTCTCTGCTTCTGGCCGCCGGCCTCAATGAGATACAAAACCTCGGCGTGGCGATGGGCGCTACCCATCCTGAGACTTTTACTTCTATTTCGGGAATCGGCGATCTAGACGTTACCTGCCGTTCTATCTATGGCCGAAACCGGCGTTTCGGCAAGGAGATTATCGAAAAAAAACTTCTAGAGCCGTTCAGAAATCTTGATGATCTTCTTGGGCGGATAGGCGAGATTGGCTACCTGCCCGAAGGCGTCGCAGCAGCAAAGCATGTCAAGGTTCTGGCTGAAAAACACCGGCTAAAAATGCCCATTTCCACCGGTTTGCATCAAATTCTGAACCGGGAAATTGAACCTATTGATTTTCTGGAGAATTTTTTAAATGGACTGGGACATTAGCATATTTCACAATCTGCCTCTTGCGCTAAATGTCACATTTGGTTCCATCGTAATTACCCTTTTGATTTTTATAAATTATATCCGCAAATACAATACCGGCCGTTTCCAGCGCAACCTTTTTTGCAGCCTGCTGGTTTTTTATCTTGTTTCCGTGATATGTGATATGTTATTTCTGCTGCATACGGGAATTCCCAGCGGTTTTGCCTTTTCATTTTTGTATGTAACCAGATCGGTGTACTATCTTTTCCTTGCCCTTTCCTGTTATTACGTGGTGGCCTTTATTGATTATATGGTATTCCGGAAAGAATCCCGCACAAAAGGTATCCTGCTGGTAACATATACAATTTTTATTATTCACGCGCTTATCCTTATTTTTAACCATAAAAACGGTTTTTATTTTTATATTGATCCGGAAACCAATCTTTTTCACCGGGGAAGCCATTATTTTATCAGGCTGCTCATCAGTTACTGCTCCATGCTTTTTGCCATTACAGACATAACTGCGCGCCATTCCTCGGTAAGAATTTCACAGCTTGCCATGTTTACAACGCTGCTTCTTGTTTTCTTTTTGGGTGCAACCGTCGATCTCCTGCTGGTTACAACATATCTTATCTGGCCATTCGGCGATGCGGCGCTGCTGTATTCATACTTTTTTATTGTACAGGCCGATTCACGCCTTGACCCGCTCACCGGAATTGGGAACAGATTCAGCTTTAACGAATTCACCGACAGGCTCTCCCGCCATATAACAGGTGATTCCTGGGCCATCGTGATGATCGACATGGATCACTTCAAGTCGATTAATGATACGCTGGGGCATCAGGAAGGTGACAAGGCACTGCGCGATATGTCAGCAATAATCAAGAATTGCATAAAGGGAAATGATTTTGCCGCACGCTATGGCGGCGATGAATTTGTGCTGACAATTAAGGTTGAAAAGGGCCTTGAAAACCGCGTTGAAAACCTCATAAAGGAAATGCATGCCGAAGTTGATCTTTTTAATGCCAGGAACATCCGTCCGTTCAAGCTGGAGTTCAGCTACGGCTTCGATATCTATACCCAGGACGGCAGACAGCCGATAGGAGAATTCCTGAATCACATTGACAGCCTGATGTATAAACATAAAGAGGAACGCCGGCGCTCGGATGACAAAAAAACAGCGGGGGCCAAATGAATCAGGCAGTTTACATTACCACCTCCCTCGGCTCATGTCTGACCATTATCCTCATCTTCCTTAACTATATCCGCAAATTCAACACCGATAATTTTCAGCGGAAACTGCTCCTTGCCATGCTCTGCGCCGCTTTCATGGCAATTATCGCCAATTTTATGGACCGCTATTTTGACGGAATGCCCGGAACAAATATCCATTACATTATGTACGCCGCCAATTCACTGTTTTTATTTACCCAAAACTGTACCTATTATCTGGGCGTTGTTTTTATTGATTATTTCGCATACAAAAGCGTTGAGCGTTCAAGAAAGATTATCATCGCAATGACAATATTTTTGGCCCTGTATCTTGTCAGTGTTATTGCAAACCTGCCATTGGGGTTTTATTTTTACATATCGGGCGAAAACAGGAATATTCACGGGAGCTTGTTTATTCTCAGGCTGTTATTAAGCTATTTCTCGGTTCTGCTTATTATTATTGATGTATTCCTATCCTCAAAATACTTCAGACATTCCCAGGCGTATCTGGTTGCTTTATTTATTCTGATTATTGGAATCGGCGCCACTTTTGATATTACGATGCATGAAAGCAGTCTTGTCTGGCCCTGTTTTGCCGCATCGGTTCTCTATATTTACTTTTTTATCCTGCAATCCGATTCAAAAATTGACAGCCTGACGCAGATTGGCAACCGATCAAGTTTCAACGAATTTATCGACAAACTCTCGCGGCAAAATACCAAGGCTTCATACTCAATTGCGATGATAGACATGGACAGATTCAAGGAAATAAACGACAGCCTCGGCCACCTTGTCGGCGACAATGCCCTGCGGGATGTTGCGATGATCATCAAGGACAGCATCCGCTCCTCGGACTTTGCCGCCCGCTACGGAGGTGACGAATTCGTGCTGGCGGTTGGGGCGGAATACGATATTGAAAAGGTGATTGCCCGTATACTGGATACCATGGATCAGCAGAACAAAAAGCGCGGTCATCCGTATCAGTTGTATATCAGCTACGGCTACGATGTTTACACAACAAAATCCGGCGAATCGATTTACGAATTCCTCGCAAAAATTGACGCGATGATGTACAGACAAAAGGAAGAACGCAAAAAGAAGGGTATACCTTCCTCCATTACCGGCAAAATTACCAACTGAGGGATAACGTGTTTGATAAACTAACGCAAAAAATTACCGATGCCCTGCGCTTTGTCGCGGGAAAATCAACAATAAGTGAAAAAAATATTGATGATGCCGTTGACGCCATCAAGATGGCGCTTTTGGAAGCGGATGTAAATCTGCGTGTGGTGCGGCGTTTTGTCAATTCAACGATTGAGGAGGCAAAGGGCGAAAAGGTGCTGCGGGCGGTGGATCCCGGCCAGCAGTTTGTAAAAATCGTTCACGACAAGCTTGTTTCGTATCTGGGCGGCGGCGATGAGGCAGAACAAAAACTTAAACTGCAGGGGCCGGATGTTATTTCAACGGTGCTGATGCTGGGACTGCAGGGCTCCGGCAAAACCACCAGTTCCGCCAAGCTGGCCCTGCGCCTGAAAAAAGAGGGACGAAAACCCCTGCTGGTCGCCTGCGATCTGGTGCGCCCTGCGGCAATGGAACAGCTTGCCGTACTGGGTAAGCAGATCGGTGTGCCGGTTCACCTGGAAGAGGGCGCGGCGGACAGCGTACAGGTGTACAAAAACGCCCTTGTCTGGGCGCAGCAAAATCTGATCGACACGCTGATTATCGACACCACCGGCCGCCTGCAGATCGACGAGCCGATGATGGCGGAGTTAAGCCGGCTCAAAGACGCGGCACAGCCCGACGAGATGCTCCTGGTCGCCGACTCGATGACCGGTCAGTCCGCCGTGGACATTGCAAAAACCTTTGACGAAAAAATCGGCCTGTCGGGAGTGGTGCTGACCAAGTTTGATTCGGATACCCGGGGCGGCGCGGCGCTGTCCCTGAAAACCATTACCGGCAAGCCGCTGAAGTTTACCGGAACCGGGGAAAAGCCGGAAGACTTTGAACCATTCCATCCCGAGCGCATGGCAGGCCGTATTTTGGGCATGGGCGATGTGGTCAGCCTCGTGGAAAAAGCGCAGGAAGTCATCGATCAAAAAGAAGCCCTGGAACTCCAGAAAAAAATGGAGAAGGAAAGCTTTACCCTTGAGGACTGGCTTACCCAGCTTCGCTCGGTAAAGAAAATGGGCTCTTTGCAGTCGATGCTGGAAATGATCCCCGGAATGCAGGGTCAGATAAACGAAGACGACATTGACAAGGCAGACCTCAAGCGGCAGGAGGCGATTATTTCCTCAATGACCCGCAAGGAACGGGCGAACCACCTTATCATCGGCCCGCCGCGCCGCAGCCGCATTGCGCGGGGATCCGGTACTTCGGTGGCGGAAGTGGCGCGCCTGATCAAAAAATTTGAAAAAATGCGCGTGATGATGAAAAAAATGGCAAAGTATGGAAAAAACCCGGCCAGCCTGATGCAGGCGATGCAGGGCAAAATTTAATATTGGTTGCGGCGCGAGCCAACGAAGCGGGCAAAATCGTTGATATTCTTGACAACCATTTTGTTGGGGTACAACTCAAGACGGTTTTGGGTAACAAAATGGTTAAGCGTATCCCTTGTTTGTATCACGCTCATTCCTGCCCAATGGGCAATGTCATCAACCGTGGTCTGGAATTCGCGGGTGGTTTCCTTTTTGTTGCGGTTTGACTGAGTCTCGTCAAGCATCAGGAACACATCGGCAATTTTTGACTGGGGATCGGGCAGGGTAAGGATCATGAAGCGCCGTTTTGAATCGTAGATACGCTTGGAGAAAATTTTCAACAGCTTGAGGGCAAGCTGCGGATTACCCTGAAGAAGCGTCTCAAAATTCTCCGCAGTCAGTTCCAATACCTTCACTTCGTCAAGGGCGATGGCGCTGGCCGTACGGGGGGAATCTTCCAGAATTGCCATCTCGCCGAACATTTCCGCCGGCTGAAGAATATCCAGCGTACGCTCGAATTCCCCGGCGTTCTTGACCAGCTTGACCCTGCCGGACTGGATTACATAGAAAGTGTCCCCCGGCTCAAATTCGGAAAAAATTATTTCGTCAGGCTGGAAAGTACGGGTGAAACGGGCAAATGAAGAAAAATCCATGTCCATGGCTTTTATCCTTTCGGCGTTCTAGGCGCCTCTGTTTTTTCTGCCCCGCCCCGGGCCCTGATCACCATCGGAAAGGGCAAGCGCAAGGGCAACTTCCACAACCTCAAGGTTTTTTGCGGCCATTGCCGCATTGCTGCCCCTGGGGTAATACTTCAGGTATCGGCTAAAAACATATTTCGCATGGGAATAACGCTTGAGCTTAAGATATCTTTCGCCAATGGCGTAGAGTCCTTCGTCGGGCCTTACTTCCATCGATTCCACAAGCCTGGAAACCTGCGTGTGTATCCGCCGCATCTGGGTGGAAAACACCTTGAGCATCTTCAGAATAATACTGGTGTTTGACAGCGCCAGCGTTTCAAATTCAGGAACCGTAAACGCCAGCATGGTTGAATCGGTCAGCGCGATTGCGTTTTCCTCGCGGGGAAAACGTCCCAGCGCGGATTTAACCCCGAAAAATTCACCGGGCAGCACCTGATCGCGCACATCGTGCCCGGTTTCAATATCCCGGTAAACAAGGCTTGCCTTTCCGGTCTGCAAAATAAAAATTCTGTCCGCTTCTTCTCCCTGGGCATAAATCAATGAACCAGAATTGAACTGAAATGGTTTTGGCACTGTTACATTCCTTATGTATGATCAGGATCAAAAGGCATAAAGTCCAGCATTTTTTTAAAACCAACCTTACGCCGTATCCCCCTGTACAGACCTGCCGGATCCCCTTTTACAAACATAGTTCTCCCGCCGATCCTAATCTGAGTATAACCGGACGGCAGCTTTCCTGCAAATATATCAATATAGCGCATTTCGCCGTAAATAGGCCTGCCGGCAAGAACCAGCAATTCTATGTCCTGCATCGCGGCGTTAACCAGGTTTTCGTAAGGGTCACTGCTTCTGGCCTTGAGTACCAGAATATCGGCCAGTTTGCCTTCGCTCAGGGTGCCGATTTTGTCCTGCATCCAGAAAGCCTTTGCCGCATTATAGGTAACCATGTTGAACATTTTTTTTGCGGAAAGATCCTCGCCGTACATACGGCGGTACAATTCGCGGTCATACTTGAGCTCGGCAAACAAATTCGCCGAGCCGGTTGCCGAAGAATCTGTACCGATGGTAAGGTTTACCCCTGCCCTGATCATTTTGCGGACTTTGGCGGTAACATTAAACATAAGCATATTCGAGCAGCCGCACCACGCCACACTTGCGCCGGCCTGCACCACTTTCCGAATATCTTCGTCACCGAACGAAATACAGTGAACCAAAAGGCAGTGCCTGTCCAGAACCCGGAAATTTTCAAGCGCCTGAATGCCGTACATGGCTTCGCCGTCAAAGCCTTCGCACAAATGGGTAATGAACGGCCATTTGTTTTTTACCGCCCTGGCATGCTCACTGTCAATTCCGTCTCCCCAGCGAAGGTCATATGAGGAACATTCGTGGGCAAGGCCGTACTCGGAAATTGCCCTGATCGGCAGGGTAGGCAGCAATTCGCTGTTCATCTTTTGGGGGAAATGATCGTTCACCGTAGTTACGCCCGAAAAAAGACATTTGTAACCGGACAGGGCGTACAGTTCCTCCCGGCTGAGTTTTGATCGTTCCTTAAAACTTGCCGATGCCTTGAAGTCATTGTCCCAGGGCAGCCAGCTCAGATAATATGTCCCCGGTTTTGGTCCTACCTGCGGGCGGTAATTACCCTGCAAATGATCATGGGTATTGATCAGCGAAGGGTAAACATATGATGAGCGCAGATCAACAGCGATTGGACTCCGGCGCGAAACGATATGCTCGTCCCGTACACTTAAATCGCCGGCGCGTATTTTTCTGCCGTGAGAAACAATAGTCCCTCCGGCCAATGTGTAATCCAATCAAGACCGTCCTTCTGAAAGAGTTCCAATTCCATTTTATGCCTTAAAGGCATGGAGGTCAATGTCCATTTCCGCTAGAATGGCAGTGATGATCGATCTGCATACCCATTCAAGCGCTTCAGACGGTGATTTCAGCCCCGCGCAGCTTATACGGGAAGCGTCAAAAAAAGGTATCGGCGCCATTGCCCTGACCGACCATGATACTCTGGGCGGGCTGGAGAGCGCGGCAATCGAAGCGAAAACCGCCGGCGTCCGTTTCATCCCCGGTATTGAGATCAGCATCAGATGGGAAGGAAAGGGCGGCGTCAGCGGACTTGGCCCCGGCGGGGAAATGCATCTGTTGGGGCTGGGCATTCAATCGCCGTCTCCCGCATTTTTGGGCGCGATTGCAGAATTGTCCAGCCGCCGCGAGGCGAGAAACCGCGAAATTCTCAATCGCATGCACGAGTTGAGTATAGAAGCAAGCTGGGAAGAAATTATTGCCATAGCCGGAGGCGACTCGGTGGGGCGGCCGCACTTTGCCAGTCTCCTCGTTTCAAAGAAAATCGTCAGAAACCGGGAGCAGGCATTTTCCCGTTACCTCCGGCCAGGCAGGCCGCTGTACGTACCAAAAGCCGGTCTTGATTTTGACGAAGCCGCCGTCCTCATCGGCGAATCCGGCGGCATTCCCGTCCTTGCCCACCCGATGTCGCTGTATGTCGCCTGGGGACGCCTCGGCGAACTGATAAAAGCCCTGAAAGATCGCGGTCTGCGCGGTATAGAAACATGGCACCCAATTGCCAAAGCAAAGTCATGCCATCGTCTGGAGGATTTGGGCAGGTCGCTCGGCCTGTACCTCACCGAGGGCAGCGATTTTCACGGCCTGACCCGCCCCGATCGACAGCTGGGTTATTCCAGCCGCAGCAGGGCAATAAATGATACTATTCTTGAGAAGATACCGGATTTATTGTATAATTAACTAGATGGAGCAGCAAAAGGACCAGACTTCGCTGAGACGTAAATATATCATTTTCTCTGTCATTTTATTCCTGATTATTTTTATTCTGGGAAGTTTAGCTTTTGTTTTTTCCATGCGGGAAATCCGGCATACCAATGCGGGCAGGGAACTGTCCCAGGCGGTAGAGTTTGAAAAACTCAGGCTGGAAGCGGCGGTAAACAGCGAAATTTCCCTCACTCTGAAAATGGCGGACTCTCCTGTTGTGCGGCGGTATTTTCTTAATCCCGGCGATCCCAATCTGGAAAAAAGCGCCTTCGAAGAATTTGCCGGATACCGCCGGGTTTTTTCGTCCAAAAAGATTTTTTGGATAAACGACATTGATAAAAAATTCTACTATAACGATACTGATGTTTATGTGGTCGATCCGAATGATCCTTTCGATTATTGGTATAACATGACCATCAGGGAAACGGAAGATTTCAATTTCAATATCAATTACAACCCGCACCTTGATCTGACAGATCTCTGGATTAACGCCCCTGTTTTCGATTCAGAGCACCGGCCAATTGGTATTTTGGGAACGGGAATGGATGTATCAGCCTTTATCAATACTGTATACCACAAGTATTCGGGCAGCACCTCCCTGTATTTTTTTGACAAGGCCGGAGAAATAACCGGAGCACTGGACAAGAATCTTGTCGCCAACAAGGTAAGCCTGGAAAGCGAGATTGGCAAAACAGGCACTCACATTCTTTCCATGCTGGATAATCTGGAAGGCGAGGTGATTGAATACTTCAGCATTCCCGGCGGAGTGGCCGCTCTGGGCGCAATTCCCCACTTTGAATGGTATGTATGCGCCATCCTCCCGATTGGCCTGAAAGAAATTCTGAAAACTTCCATGACCGTGCTTTTTATGGCGATGATGACTGTTGTCGCGGGTATTATCATCATCTTCAATTTGATACAGATCAACTTCGAGCTGAACAGAGAACGGAATATTTACCGGGATATGTCCATTGCCGATGCACTTACGGGAATTTATAACAGGCGCTTTCTTGATGAAAGCCTGGAACGTGTCATTAAAACCCTGTCCCGTTCGGGAAGCAAGCTCAGTGTTCTGATGCTGGATGTTGACTATTTTAAAAAATACAACGACACATATGGGCACAACATGGGCGATCTTTGTCTCAAAACACTGGCCAACACGCTTGCCCAAAGCATTGCGCGTGTGGATGATTTTATCGCCCGCTATGGCGGAGAGGAATTTGTTATCGTTTTGCCAAATGCAAACGAACATGGGGCGGAAACGGTCGCGCAAAGAGCGCTAAAAAATGTTCGTGAGCGAAACATCCCGCATAGCGAAAATGATGTGGCCGGTTGTGTTACCGTCTCAATCGGCGGCATAACCAGTGTCGTGGATCATTCTCATACCGCACATGATTATCTGAAAGCCGCCGATGAAGCGCTGTATTTGTCCAAGCAAAACGGACGCAACAGATATACAGCGCTGGACGGTATCAGGAACGCATAAAAAACGGCTTACCTCATTGTAACAATTTCGTAGGGATCTTCCCCGTAACGTCGGTGCTGCACAGCTTCCAGAATATGTACTGTGTCGATTGTCTCCCTGCTTCCCAAATCGGCGATGGTGCGCGCTACCCGCAGAATACCGTGGTAGGCGCGGCCTGAAAGCCCCAGGCGGACAAGGGTTTTGTGCAGAGCGGCATACGCCTGTTCACTGAGGGGGCAAAGTTCTTCTATTTTGCCGGCGGGAATCGATGCGTTGCGGCGAATGCCCAAATCCCTAAATCGCCGGCGCTGTATTTCCACCGCGCCCTTTACCCGCAGGGCTATGGCGGCACCGGATTCACTGCCATCCGGAGAACTTTTGTACGGTTTACCGATTTCATCAATCCGGGGAGGAATAACAGGCACGCGAATCTCAATGCGATCAAGAAGGGCGCCGCCGAATTTTCGCCAGTAGCGGTAAATTTCTTCCGGCGAACAAAGGCAGCTTTGCGTTTCACCTAACGCAAATGTCTCAGAAGAAGGCCGGCCTTCGCTGTCTCTCTCGAAGCCGCTGTATGTGCTTATGCCGAGCCGCCCGCAGGGGCAGGCATTGGCGGCAAGAAGCAGCTGGAATTCCGCCGGCAGACGCAGCTGTCCCCCGGCGCGGGATATGCTGATCACCTTGTCTTCCAGAGGCTCCCTCAGCGCCTGTAACACATTCACTCTGAATTCCGGCGCTTCATCAAGGAACAGCACGCCGAAATGGGCGAGGCTGATCTCTCCGGGGCGCGGTGTTCTGCCGCCGCCCAAAACCCCTTCGGCGCTTGCCGAATGGTGCGGGGCACGGAACGGCGGGCAGGTAATCAGCCGGTCGATAAAACCGCCCGCCGGGCCTTCGCCGTTTCTGAGGGGCCCGGCCAGGCTGTACAGCCGCGTAACTTCGACCGCCTCGTCGGGACTGAGCGGCGCCATGATGGAAGGTAAAAGCCTTGCAAGCATGGTTTTACCCGCGCCCGGCGGCCCGAAGACCAGCATATTGTGTCCACCGGCGGCGGCGATTTCCAGCGCCCGCTTGTACACAGCCTGACCACGCACATCGGCAAAATCTCCGGCAGCAGCCGCAGCGGGCGGTGCCCCGGCGATTTCTGTTTCAGCTAACGCAATGGACTGCGGCAGGGACCCGTTTTCCTCACGAAAAAAAAGCGCATCAACCGCTTCCCGCAGGGTGCCAGCTGCGGCAAACTGTATTCCTGTGCCGCCGCCCGCGCCGCCAAGAATTGCCGCCTCGGCACCGTTTTCCGCCGGGACAATAAATTCGCCGATACCTTCTTCCAGACCGGCGGCAATCGCCGCCAGAACACCCCGTACCGGGCGTATCCTGCCGGAAAGCTCAAGCTCTCCCATTACCAAAAGATTCGGCGGAACCGGAGCAAGACCCGCCGCTGCCATTACCGCCAGGGCAATGGGCAGGTCAAGTGCCGCCCCTTCCTTCCGCAGTCCCGCCGGGGCCAGGTTGATCAAAATTCTGTCCAGCGGAAAAGTGAACCCCGAATTTCTGAATGCCGCCCGTACCCGTTCCCGTGCCTCCCTCACCGCTCCCTCGGCAAGCCCGGTAATGTCAATGCCCGGAATTCCCCGGCGGATGTCCGCCTCAACCCGGATAATAACTCCCCCCGCCCCATAGGGCGCATACGCCATTACACTCATACTGTACCTCTGCTTTGTATATGGCAGGAAAATGGGTTTTGCTTTACTGACGGTTACTTTCTTTTTTTCATCCGTTGTTTTACCATACCTTAGCATGAAAGCTTACCTTGATATTGTGGAGCAGATTCTCTCAAAAGGTTTTCAAAAACCGAATCGCACCGGAACCGACGCGCTGGCAATTGCCGGGGCGATGTTCGAGCATGATATGGCGGAAGGTTTCCCCCTGCTGACTACCAAGAAAGTCCCGTTCAGACTGGTTGCCTCGGAGCTGGAATTTTTTATCCGGGGAATCACCGACAAGGAATGGCTGCGGGAAAAAAATAATCACATTTGGGACGAATGGTGCTCGCCCGATGCGGTGAGTTACGGCAATGATCGCGAGACGCAGGAAAAAATGATGGCACAGCGGGAACTGGGGCCGATTTACGGCTGGCAGTGGCGCAATTTCGGCGCAGAGTATGTTGCGCATAACAAGGAGCCGCAGGGGGAAGGCGTCGATCAGCTTGGGCGGCTGGTGGAAACGCTGAAAAAAGACCCGGACAGCCGCCGCATGATCGTCAGCGCGTGGAATCCCGTTGACCTGAGCCGCATGGCGCTGCCCCCCTGCCATTACGCCTTTCAGGTAACGGTAATTGACGGCAGATTGAATCTGCTGTGGAACCAGCGGTCGGTCGATGTCGCGCTGGGGCTGCCGTTTAACATCGCCAGCTACGGCTGCCTTCTGCACCTGCTGGCAAAAGAAGCCGGCCTGGGCGAGGGAAAACTCATCGGCTTTTTGGGCGATACCCACATTTACGTCAACCACATTGAGGCCATTCGTATGCAGCTTGAAAGGGAGCCGCGTGCGCTGCCGAAGATCACAACCGAGCCGTTTACCGGCGTGTTTAACTGGCATTACACCGACTCCGTTATCGAAGGCTACGATCCCCACCCTGCTATCAAATTCGACATCGCCGTGTAGGAGGGCAGGGAAAAAATATGGAGATTATCATTATTGCGGCAATGGCGGAAAACCGGGTAATCGGCAAAGACAACGCCCTGCCCTGGTCGCTGAAAGAAGACATGGCGCATTTCAGGGAACTTACCGCCGGTTATCCCTGCGTCATGGGCAGAAAAACCTGGGAATCCCTGCCGAAACGCCCGCTGCCCGGGCGGCTCAATATCGTCATCTCACGGTCGCTGTCCGCCGAAAACGTGCCGGGGGCGGCGGTGCTTCCTTCGCTTGAGGACGCGATCCGCCATTGCGCCGATTATGAAAAAATTTTTATCTGCGGCGGCGTTTCGATTTACTGTGAAGCGCTGGCCTTTGCCAATACCATCGAACTGACGCTGATACACAAGCAGTACGAGGGCGACGCTTTTTTTCCGGAAATAGACCCGGCGCTGTGGGTTGTGAAAGACAGGCAGGACTTTGACGGCTATTCGTTTATCAGTTATAGGAAGGCATATTCATAACCCAAAACTCCACCCCTGCCGAAAGCCTACCGTGCTGTTATTCTGATGTACTCGGGATTCCGGGCCACATCGACGCCGTTTACACTGACTATTTTTATGGTCAGGCTGTCTGTTATATCATTGGCATTAACACCGGAAAAACGAATCTCACCTTGATTCTCAGACGCTTCAAGTTTTGTCATATCATAAGCATAAGCCCTGCCGCTTCTGATGTCGTTAAAGGCATAGTTAGGATCTATTCCAAAATTATCATCAACCCTTTTCCTGGTTTGAGCGAATTCGATCCTGCTTCCTAGTAAGACATTTGTCCTTGAAATGTCTTTTCCGTTTTCATTGATCAAAACAATACCCACATCCAATCTCTCTTCTGCTGTATATCTGTGGTAAGAATTTTCCAGCACCCAGGGAAAAATTTTCTTTGAAGTAAGCGGAGTGTTTCCGCCAAATACGAATATCAACTCGCCGCGATGCCCTCTAAGCCATTCATCTGTAACAATGGGCCATAATCCCCAGTCCCATTCCCGTCTTTTTCCGGTTGACTCAAGCCCTTGCAGTATATTATCGAAAGCCTTAAAACTTTCTGAGGGCATCAAAGAAATGGTTGATTTTAGGTCAACCGTTTCTTTGGCATAATCAATATTACCCTGGGTTAAAGAGCTGGAATAAACAAGCTCAAAGGGTAAATGTTTTGAAAAGAACTCTTCCGCCTCAACGAGTAGTTTCCTCCATTCGTTGCGCCGTTGAATATCATTTCTTACATTTTCGCCGATATTGCCGCTTGAAACACTGGAAGATAAAGTAGAAAGCCGCCCGTTTGCTTCGGAGAGTCCTGGATCGAAAGAAACAGCATTGTAATAATAGGCCATTGCTTCCACCGTCGTCCCTTTTTGCTGTGCGACAATGCCCCGCGCCAGGTCTCTTTGCGCACTAATGTTTTGTGAGGAACTTGGCCTATCAAGCTCATTTACCGCCGCATCGGTTAACTGAATGTTCATCTGTGCGAGCAATTCTTTTGAGGCGCGGTGAATGGCGCTGAAATCATCAAATTGAGCGGCCGTACAGGCACCTGAATACGCAGCTATCGTTGCCGCGCTGGGGGCGGTTTCAGAAACATTTAACTGCAGCGCATAACCGGTAGAAGTCCGCGTTATATTACCTGTCATCATATATCCAACCTGGGCAACATGACCAAGCCGGACAATGTCAAGATTGTCTTCATAAGTCAGGTCAAGTGTTTCGGTAATAACCCGATCAAGAGCAACCCGGTCAAGAACGCTTATGGCTGAATATCTGGATATATTGCTAACCAGCGTACCCTGAACCATTCTGGGTAAATATGCCTGATTATCATCAAGGCCATCGCTTTCAGGTACGAGAATACCAAGGCTCATTCCCTTGCCGCCTGTACCGGTGAAATAAGGCACAGATGATCTGTTGGTGGTGCTGTTACTGCTGCTAGCCGAAAAAGTATCCGGGCTTGTGGAAGTGCAACCAACTGAAACTGCCAAAACAAACCCAAAAAAACCAAACATATGTCCGTGTTTCATTTAAAATATCACAACCTCCCACATACTTTATTAATTGCGTCACGCCATGAATCCAATTGCGATTGAACATTCGACATTTGGGCATTCACACTATTATTCACACTTATCCAAGCATCAGCCAAACCTGATTTTCTGAGAATCATAAATTTATAGATTTCTTCGGCGTGTATTTCAAGCATCTGCTCCGAACCCTTCCTTGTAACATCAACTCTCGTAATACCGACAACGGGAATTTTCAAATCTTCTTTCCCTTTGAATTCTAAACGATCACTATACAGTGTCATCGTACCATCATTCTTTTTTGAAAAGGCGTCCATTGTTTTTACAATACGCCTAAATTCATCTGCTTTTAATACCTTAGTGATATCAATTGAAGCAGAAGACACCGAAACATCACCTGTTTTTGCTCCGCATTTGGAACAAAACTGAGATCCATCCGGTAATTGCGTTCCACAACCTGAACAAAACATCATTAACCTCCTTAATATAAAGTCCTGTTGACTTAAAATTATTGTAGCCCAGTATTTACGGGACACGAAAACATATGCGGATATTTCTCCGCATTGTTTTCCTTACACTTCCTCAAAACCTCCCCGTATAACCCCGTTTTTTAAGGGCGGCCTGGCTTGCAAGTGTCAAATTTGAACACCCGCTAAAGCTGCCTCCATCCCAAGTATCAAATTGTATATTCTCTACAGAATCGGGAATAACAACCGTCGTTAACGCAGAACAACCTCTAAAAGCATTTGCACCAATTTTTACAATAGTCGAAGGAAAAGTAACTGACGTTAACGCTCTACAACCACTGAATGAATAATCTCCTATTTCTGTAACACCTTCCGGAATTACAATGGTTTGCAGGTTTACACACATTGAAAATATGCCCATTTGACCATACGTATCTTTCGCCTGTATTTTTGTTACACTTGACGGCCAGTTTATGGATTTCAATGCGGTAAATGCAAAAGCGCGATCTCCTATTTCTGTGACACTGTCAGGAATAGCGATAGATTCCATGTGGGTACAGCCCTCAAATGCGCTATTACCTATACTTGTAACAGAGTCGGGTAAAGTAATGGAGGTTAATCCCCTGCAATCATAGAATGCTTGGCGCCCAATATTTGTAACAGTACCCGGAATAACAATAGAAGTAATCTGGCGTTGGCTGCCGAAAGCAGTTTCTCCTATTGTAGTAACACCATCGGGAATGATCACGCTGGTTATGTCGATAGCGCTCCATCCAGGGGGCTCATAATTCCCCATTGCTGCTTTCCCTATAAAAGCCTTATCCCCTATTTCTCTTACCGGCATTCCCTGTATTGTTGTCGGAATTCTTACAGCAGCTGTTCTGCCGTTATACCTGGTGATAACAACCCCGGCACTATCCCTGGTCAGGGTTACCGTAAAGTCCGCTTCGGTCTGGGCAAATACGACTGTTCCGATCAACAGGAAAACAACCACAAACCATTTTTTCGCTTTCATAAAATCCTCCTGTAAAAAATGTTAATTAGTGCTGTCCATAATGTATCTACATTATGGACAGACTCTAGTTAACACACAGTACAAACCTAATGTTGCTTCAATTTTTCAACATCCCAAATATACCGCATCAATTCCATAAACATTCCAAATAATCTGCCGTCCTGATATTCTCCTCCAGGGGATTGTTGTTCAGCAACCTGCCCTGTTTGCAGATTTGCTATTTTTACATACCGAACATAGCTTTTTTCTGTCATATTATCCGGCTGAAATTTAAACTGGTACCGAAACAATTTTTTTTCTTCTCCTGTATTTTGATCCTTGCGTGAAATCAAAATGGTCGCGTTAAACTCATTCCTGCTGCCAGAACCAGATTCAAGAATGACTGTAGAAGGTGATCCGGAAAATGTACTGGCATATGGTGCCTCCGGCCCAAACAAACTCCGTATCGTGGGGGCCTTTGAATATCCCGCTATTTCAGAATAAGCTATGCCATAGTCAGCCGGATAATCTCCAATCATGGCCTTGAAAGGATCCTTTTTTGCGGCATTACAGCTTAAACACAAAAATAAAGTCGCAGCAACAATAACGATGAAACCTGTTAATTTTTTCATAAAGTACTCCTTAATATTTTTTGCCCATTACCATGGACATTATTCAATGCAGCCACTGGCTGTGTGGGTCTCTTGAACAGATCGCCCCCTACAATACCTCTTCCGTTTGGCCTTGCAGGATTTCCTGACAAACACTATCAGGGATGGGAGTCCCCGGACGATTCTGAATAGCGACCAGGGACTTTGCAAGCTTTTTCAGGTATTCCCGTCCCTCATCACTGATGCTGTCCAAGCCGGAGTAAATGAAGGTTGTATTTTTCCTGGGCGAAACAGTATTGTAAAAAACTCTCATAGAAAGTAGAATATTCTCATAGAAATATTTTGTCAAGTGGTGATTTCCGGTATTTTTTATCACTTGTCCCCTATGATGATATTTGTTACACTATGAGAAATGACGATACATGAGCGATTAGCTTATGCCCGGAAGAAATTGCACCTGACCCAGGCCCAATTTTCCGAAAAAATATGCGTTAGCTCCGGCTTTTTATGCTCCATGGAGATAGGCGAGCGGAAAATCAATTCCCGGATGATCAAGATCATCAACTTAACCACCGGTATCAGCGCAAATTGGCTGGAAACCGGCAAAGGGGAAATGTTTGCCACTGAAACAGACCGGGAAATTGAAGAAATTGTCAACCTATACCGTCAGTTAAACCCATTCTTTAAGAGTTACTTCAAGCGCCAGCTGCTGGAAATCATTAATTACGAAAACGGAGCCAAGACATCGTCCAAAAGAGACAGATAAAGTTGGACGGGTCTATTTACCACAGACAGTTTTAACACGAAAACGGGTAATGTCGGCGATAAGGTCATAATCAATCGATTTGTCGAGCGGAAAATGTATGGAGCCCTTTGTTGTTGAATAATTTTTAAGCCTTTGCTTAAAGGGTATTTCGGTAATGTCGCCGGGACAAATGCCAATGTGCTTTTTGAAAACGGCAAAGTGTATCACATTTTTGCCCTGCCAGAATGTGGGCATACCCCACGATATTTTTTCTATGGCCTTGGGCGCTGCTTTTTTGATGGTTTTCCGAATCTTTTTCAACAAAGAGCGGACTTCCTCCCGTTGAGCCAAAATGTATTCATCAATTGTTGAAGGATTATCCAACTATTTTATACCGTCCTTTTTTCATCCAATCCCTTTTTTAAATCTTTTTCAACCCTCAAAGTTGTTGTTTTTGCCATATATGCCTCCTGTGTCTTCAATTTTATTCAATTTGTCACGGTATCTTTATCGGGTGTTTTGTAGACGAGGGAGCCAATACGAATTTTCGCTCCAAAAAAACCGCCACCTCACCCGGTCATTTATGCAAGTGACTCCTGTCAGATAAGGAAAAGGATGGTTTTCAAAGCTACACGGATGAGAATCTGAAAGCGGTTTTAAGCGTTGTAAACCGCCTGCGGGAAAATTTGCTAAGCTTTAAAATCCGGGCTATGCGGTTTTAGAACTCACTGTGTTTTTTCAAAAAGTCGGCAGGGCTTATTGCCGGAACACTGGATTTTCTGAAATCTCCGGTGTTTCTGGTTATAAGGTAATCAGCATTTTCTCTTGCGGCTGTTGCAGCAATAACCGCATCTTCAAAGTCAGAGAAGTTTAGTCTTATTGCTTCTTGTATATCAGCCGCTGTCTTGCCAATCTTGCGTTTCTGATTTCTTCGAGTGTCATCGTTTCTTTCGAGGCAATTCCAATCAATCGCTGTGCGGCGGCGATTCTTTCCTTGATGTCCGGTTCTTTAACATCCTGTCTGGATTTATTCTTTATCAAAATAACTCTAATATCGGTCGAATAGTCTCCCCGATACTCGACTGGAATTTCGATCATACCATTATTTGCGAATGTCCCAAATTCAACGGCCTCCATGACTATTTCTCCTGATACCAGTTTTCCATATTTTAACAGGATTATCAACAAGGACACCCCCGCCCAGCCGCTTTATGCAAGTGACTGGCAAAAAAACCAGGCAGGCTTACTTAACCAAGTTGACCAAATATAATAGTATGAGGCCATGAAAGGACCGATTTTAGTTGTGCTGGCTGCGGGCATTGGGAGCCGCTACGGCGGCCTTAAGCAGATGGACAGGCTGGGAAAAAACGGTGAGGTACTGCTGGATTATTCGGTGTACGATGCCCTTCGATCCGGGTTTGAAAAAATTGTTTTTATCATACGAGCCGACATCGAAAAAGATTTTCGTGAAACGATCCTCGCCCGCATGGGATCACAGGTGCGCTGGGAGCTTGCCTTTCAGGAACTGGACAGCCTGATACCCCAGGACATTTTTGCCGAAGCGCAAAAGGCGGGAAGGGCAAAACCCTGGGGCACGACCCACGCGCTCTTGTGTGCGGCTGACAAAATTGACGCGCCGTTTACCGTAATAAACGCCGATGATTTTTACGGGCGCGAAGCATTTGACGCTATCGGCAGACACCTGTGCGGCCCCGGCGCGGATGAGCCGGTGATCGTGCCGTACCGGCTGGAAAAAACCCTGAGCGCGCAGGGAACCGTTACACGGGGCGTCTGCGAGATCAAAGACGATTACCTTGTTTCCGTGGACGAACTAACCGCAATCGGGCGCAAAGACGGTTGTATTATCAACACTTTTGCCGACGGCTCTGTCCGTGAACTTGCCGCGGACGCCCCGGTGTCGATGAATTTCTGGGGTTTCCCGCCGTCGATTTTCAGCGCGCTCAAAAATTATTTTGAAGATTTTCTGAAAACCTTTGCCGCCGATATACCTGGTCATATAAAAAGCGAATGTTATATTCCCACTGCCGCGGATCAGTTCATCAAACAGAATATCATCACAATAAAAGTCCTGCGCGCCGATTCGGACTGGTTTGGCGTTACCTACCGCGAAGACCGCGAGGCGGCGATACAAAAACTGGCGGACTTAACTGCGGCGGGTGTTTATCCCGAATCGCTGTGGTAGGCGGGCTTACATAGACATGAGTACTGCAGCGATTCTGTTCCTTACCGCCGCCCTGTCCTTCATGCCCATTTCCGAGCTGCGCGGAGGCATACCCTTTGCCGTCGCAAGCGGTATCCCCTGGTATGCTGCCCTGCCCTTTGCCATTTTGATTAACGCCCTGGTCGCGCCCGCCTGCTGGATATTTCTCGCCACTTTCCACAAACTTTTTTACGGAACTGCGCCGAATAAAGGCATACGCTGGTATAAAAAATTTTTTGACCGGTTTGTTGAGCGGGCGCGGCGAAAGCTTTCGTCAAAAGTAGAAAAATGGGGCTGGCTGGGCGTCGCCGTTTTTGTCGCCATTCCCCTGCCGCTGACCGGCGCGTGGACCGGAACCCTTGGTGCATGGGTGTTGGGTCTTTCCAAAAAGCGCACCATGCTCGCGGTGATTATCGGCGTACTTGCCGCCGGCGTTATTGTTACTGCGGTGGTAATGCTCGGAATAGAGGCGCTCAATATTTTTGTTAACAGTAAATGGAGGGGTAATGGATGATCATAGGCATTGACATCGGCGCAACCACCACCAAGGCCGTTTCCATTGAAAACGGCAAACTTATCCGCAAGGTAAAAGTCAAGGCTTCGGACGCAGTCACCGCCGCAACGGGGGCTTTCGGCAAAATTGTGCTGGAAAACGAGATTGCCATAGGCAATATCACCGAGATAAGAATTACCGGCGCGGGCGCTCCCAAGATCAATCAGAACATTTTTGGGATTCCAACAAACAGGGTTAACGAGATTGTCGCCATCGGAACCGGAGGGATGTTCCTTTCCGAAATGGAGAATATTATCATCACCAACATTGGCACCGGCACGGTTATCATCGAAGCCGGCAAAAGCGGCATTTCCCACTTTGGCGGTTCGGGGGTGGGCGGCGGCACAATTACCGGTCTGGCAAAAAAACTTTTACCAACGGCGGAATTCTCGGGAATTGTTCAGCTTGCCCAAACCGGCAAAGTAAATCAGATCGATCTGCTTCTGGAAGACATTATGGACAGCAGCATGAGTTTTCTTAACAGAGAAACCTCCGTGGCCAATTTCGGAAAAATGTCAGATAACGCCAGTAACGAAGATATTGCTCTGGGAATTATCAACATGGTGTATCAGGTGATAGGGACGCTTTCGGTGTTTGCCGCCAGGGCAAAAAATATAAGACAGGTTATCGTTACCGGCAATGGCAGCGGCAACAGGCTGGGACAAAAGGTGCTTGCCGATATTACCGGAATGTACGGCATTGAATTTATCTATCCTGCCGACGCCGAATATACCACGGCGGTCGGCGCGGGACTTGCATAAAAACCGGGGGTGGTCATGAAAAAATTACCGTTGTTGCTGTTTCTGATCCTGTCGGCAGGGATCTGTTTTTCACAGCAAATTGCATTCAAGGGTGAAAAAACATGGTTTGACGGAAGCCTGTACCGCATCCAGATTGGTGCCTACAAAAACACGGGAAATGCGGAACGCGCTTTTGCCCTGCTCAAAAACAGCGGCCTTGATCCGCAATACGGTGAAGACCGGCAGCTCAGGCGGGTAGTGTTAAACCGGGTAAGGGCAAGAGATATTCCCCGGTTTGCAGATACAATAAGGGAGCTTGGATTCAGGGAAGTTTGGATAACCAGAGAAAACACCATAAGCGAAAAATGGGAAATCGACGATCCCGACAGTAAATACGCATCCTTTGAATTTAACGACAGCAGCAACTATATCGTTGTAGAAACCAGCCAAAACAGAAACAACCCTGTAGTACATTTCGGCGATTACACGATTCATGATCGCCATACCATAGAACTTCAAAAACTGGGATTGCTCAACATACAATCATCAGATAACACGGGAGTTTCGTTTTCGTTTACAGAAGAAGGAAATACGCAGCCAATACGCTACGAGGGAAAAAAGGCAGAGCCGGTATCCACCTCTGTGCAAACCGGCCTTTTCAGCAAGGTCTGGAAAATTGTCAGCGTGGATGAAGTTGTTGTTGAACCCGGCTCGGAGCACGACAAGACTTTCCTGTTTTCAATCGCCGGAACCTACCTTGTTACCGATTCCCATGGAAATACCGCCATAGCTCAATGGAGGTGGAAAGACACCGATGAAATTGATTTTCAATATTCATGGGACAGATGGGCGGACTATGGAAATTGCACCGTAGAAATCCTGAATTCCAGCGAAATGGTTGTCGTGGATTCCACCTATGGAAGCTATATGCCGACACCACAGCGACTCAGGCTTGTTCCTTTTCATTAAACTCCCGTCACCAACCGCTAATTGTTCAGCGCCGGGATCAATCCAACCAGACCCTTGATTTCCCGGTCGGCGAAACGCACGCCGCCGCCGACAAAAAAATCGCGGGAATCGTTGAGGCTGTCGTTAATGCCGCCCTTGAGATATATCCACTGCCAGGGTTTGTCCGAGTCCGGATCAAAGAAAGGATAAACAATCAGGGTTCCCCGCAGATTTGGCTTCCCGCCCGTTCCGAAATCGAAAACCTCGGCGGAGGCGCTCACCCAGCGCAGCGGCTGAATATCAAGGCCAAGGCCGGCGGTGTTCTCCAAAAGGCCGCCCCGGACAGTCAGAAAACTGAAGCGGCGGGCAAGTTCGGCGTCGATCGTAAAAATGTTATAGTTGGTTTCGGTTGTATCCTTTGTCACGGGTGTTCCCCCGTCGGTGCTGGTCTCCTTGACGGTGCGGGTTCTGTAACCGTTGGGAACCGAAGAAACACCGACACGATACCAGCGGTCGTCCGACGCGGGAACAAGCCGTATGGAAGCGCCGGCCTGAACCTGTCCGGCAGACATCAGGTAACTGCCGGAGGTGTCAACCTGAATACCCAAACCAACCGCACGGTCCACGATAGCACCGGCGCTTTCGATCACCGCACCCGCACTCGCCGCCGCCGTGTTTATCGTGTCCAGGGTTTCCTGTAGTTTCAATACGGCAACTTCCAGACGCTGCACCGTGGATAAAATGCTTTCGTACAACTGGTTGTCATAGATTGCCTGACCCACATTGCCCCGTCCCTGGCTTATCTCGTCGCTTATCATCCTGATATTTTCCAGGGTGACATAAACGTCTCCCGCAGATCCGGCTCTGCTATCCTCGCCCCGTTCCATAAGCCGCTGAATGCTTTCGGTTATCTGCGCCGTCGATTCCAGTATCCGCGAAACCCGTTCCAGTTCCGCATCTGACTGATCATTTACTTTCCGCGCCACCGAATTAAATGTTTCGAGCGAAACGGAAAGCAGGGCAAGCTGGTTTTCCTGAAAATCCTTCAAGAGCCGGGATATTTGGGCACCCAGGTCCTGCACCGTACCCATTACCGCGCCCATATCACCGGATTCTCCGGCGGTTGGAATTCTGCCGCCGGGCGGGATGAGGGGTCTTGTTGATTCGCTTGCCGGCTCCAGCGTAAGTATTGACGTTCCAAGGATCGAAGAAGATTTTCGCGCGATGAGCGTGCCTTCCCGCAGCTGAATATTCTTGAGAACCGAAAGCCGTAAAACCGCTTCGTTATCTGCAAGCGTTATATCCTTGACCCTGCCCACCGACACGCCTGCAAGGTAGATTTTTGATCTGGTAGAAAGGCCGGTCGCATCGGTCATTACCGCTTCATATTCTCTGGTGTTAAAATCACTCATGCCGTTGGCGGTAGAAACAATATACACAGCCCCTGTCCCGCCCAGTACAATGAAGAAGAGGGCTATCTTTGCATAACGCGATATGCTCATTACAATACCCTAAAATACCTTCTGGCCGCCGAATGAAATCCTCATAAAATCCTTAACCATTGGATGATTGTTGTCCGTCAGTTCCTGCGGGCTTCCGTCCGCAACAATGAAACCGGAATCCAGAAAGACGATCTTGTCTGCTATTCTGAACGCCGCCGGAATATCGTGGGTGATCATCACACAGGTAATCTGCAATTCCCGGTGTACACGGACAACCAAATCGTTGATGGTTTCGGACAGAACCGGATCAAGACCGGTGGTCGGTTCGTCAAAAAACAGCACTTCCGGCCTCGCAACTAACGCGCGGGCAACACCCACCCGTTTTCTCATTCCGCCTGAAAGTTCATCCGGCCGTTTTTCCTCGATGCCCGGAAGTTCTATCCATTCCAGCATCTCGGCAACGCGGCGCTGAATATCGGCACGGTCCTTCAGGTGCACAAGTTCGCGCAGGGGAAAAGCCAGGTTCTCACCGACAGTCATCGAATCGAACAGCGCAGCGTTCTGAAAAGAATACCCGAAAAACCGCCTTATGGCAATCAATTCATTCTGCCGCAGCGAGGAAAGCTCCGTATCCCTGAACCAGATCCGTCCTGAATCCCTTTGCATCATTCCGATGATGGTCTTGATAAGTACGCTCTTTCCCGTGCCGCTCTGCCCGATTACTGCGGTGATTTTTTTTTCGGGCAGTTCCAGGCTTACATTCTCCAGCACCTTGTGAGCGCCAAAAGCCTTGCACAGATTTTCCGTGCGAATAATGGCGTTCATCGGTATATCATTATCCTCAGTATAATGGTGGTTAAAAGGTAGTCCGCCACCAGAATCGCCACCGAGGAAGCAACAACAGCCTTCGTGGCGCTGTCTCCCACGCCCTTGGCGCCCTGTGTGGTTTTAAGCCCGTAAAAGCAGCAAATGGTGGAAACAATCAGGGCCATTACTGCGGATTTTATCAGCCCCATAAAAATATCCCGGGGACTGAGAAAATCAAACATATAATCCAGATAGCCAGCGTTTTCTATATTATAAAAGGGCACCGAAACGACGTACGCACCTATGCTTCCTACCATATCCGCCAGCAGGGTCAGCACCGGAAAAACCAGAAAAGACGCCACCACTTTGGGCAGTACCAGATAATGCTCCGGGCTGATCGACATAGCCTCCAGCGCGTCGATTTGCTCGGTCACCCGCATGGTTCCCAGCTCTGCGGCCATGGCAGAGCCGTTTTTGGCAATAAGCATCAGCGCGGTGATGACCGGCGCAATTTCCCTGCCCATGGCCACCGACACCATCGCGCCGGTTCCGATTTCCGCCGAAAAATCCTGAAGTATGTTCACTATTTGCAGGGCAAAAATCATGCCCATCGCGCCGGATGAAAGGATAATCACAAACAGCGAATTAACCCCCAGGCGTTCTATCTCGGCAAGGTACAGGCCGGGACGAAAAGGCCGCCGCGGTATACAGCGGCACAATTCGCCGAGAAATACGAAATACTGCCCCAGAGTTTCCAGTTTTTCGGTAATGACTTTGCCCATACGGCAGCATTTTACCACAAAACAGGGAACGCCGCATGACGTTCCCTGTCGTATGGGTCTGTACGTTTATTTTTTAAGAATAAATTCAACCCGGCGGTTTTTCCAGTTTTCATCGTCGTCGTCATAGTCGGCAACCGGCCGGGTGCTGCCCATACCTGCAACGGATAGCCGCTGGCGTTCAATGTCGTTATTGGCTACCAGAGAATCCACCACGGCGCCCGCCCGCTGTTCGCTCAGGGGTTTGTCGGCTATTTCTTCGGCTGCCCGTTCCGGAGTATCGGGAGGGGTAGTCGGATTAGCGTGACCTTCAACCGTTATCGCATAGTCGGCAAATCGGTTAAGCGCCCTGGCTATAAGCCCCAGAACTCTCCTGTTGGATCTCATATCTTCTTCATCAAGAAGCCTGAAATCGGCGGAGTTGGGAGGAAAAACGATTGACGGAACGATTATCCGCAGAACATCCCCTTCGCGCCGGACAAGAACATCAACGCTGATGGTTCCCTCGTAGGTACCGTGGTTGTCAAAAATATCGTTAACGGACAGGTTGAACGTATAGTCCGTAGCGGACTGCACCATTTCGCCTGAAGTTCCCTTGCCGTCCCACTGCCATGTTTTTGGAGGATCTTTCTTGCCGCTCTGCTCAAAGAACGCAGAACGGCGGCGGCGCTGCCCCTGCTCCCCTTCGGGACGCTGGCGCTGTTCTCCATCCTGGCGCTGTCCTGCCTGAGCGCCCTGCCGCTGGGTTGCCTGTCCTGTCTGACGGCGGGCAGGCTGGATTTCTATAGTCCAGTCTTTTATGGGGACGGGGTGATTGATGGTGATAGCTATCGACATCTTGTCATTTTTTACATCGGGATCGGGGCTGAACAGTTCAGGAATTTCGGCCTTTATTTCCGGCGCAACATTCGGATTTTCCGGCGGCGTTTTACATGCCATAACGGCAATGGCCGCAGCAACAACCAGTACAATAATTTTTTTCATCGGTGAATTTCTCCTTTTCGATTATTTTCCGCCAATAGGCAGATTTGCTAATTCAACAGCAGCCTGGAACACAATGGACATGGAAAACATACTGAGTTTGTTATATTCTATGCCCAGCTTACCATCTTTACTGACATCACCTATCTTGTCGTCAAAAGAGCCGGCCAGACGGAACAGCATTCCAAAGCCGCCCTGGCGTTCTTTTATTCCCGACAAATCATAACCAATATCAAAATACCAGCCCGTATAGGGATTATACGAAAATTTATCCTCAGTAATTGTGTTAGTCTCAGATTTTGATCCCAACTTCTCTGTCTCGGTATACGATGATGAACTGGACAGCGGTACATTTATCGTAAGACCGGCACCCAGCGCGAAGGCGCCAAAGGAAAAACGAAACCCTAACGGAATATTGAGAAAAACACCGCCTAAAAGGTTCGTAACTGAATAAGAATAATCAATATCCTCATCCTTGTACGAAAAGAGACTAGAACCCAAAATATGACCGCCAAGACCCATTCCGGCATTCAACCCAAAAAAATCAACAAAGTAGTAATGTACCGTTCCGCGCACGGCAAACTCGGCACCAACTCCCATCTCAGAGGAGGATTCAAAATGTTTTGCCTGTACTTCCGAAAACACGAGACCTATCTGGGGTTCAATGTTGAGCATAAGGTCACCCTTGTCGTGGGCAAAAAGACCGCCGCCGAACACCGCAAAAACCAGCACTAAAAACAAACCAGCTTTTTTCATTTTCTCACTCTCCCGGTTAATATTAATTTCGTTAAATTCTACAGATTATCGGAAAAATGTCAACGGATGTTCTTCCCTCAGCCGCCCTTCTCCCTCTCTGCAATCCGCCGTTCCAGCCGCATAAGCACATCCCTCAGGCCGGGGTCGGTAATTGATTCATACCCGCAGCTGTTCTGTTCATGCGGAAAATTGTTTTGTGCGGCGGTCGTTGCGGCGGCGGATGTGCCGGGCGGGTTTTCCGGCTGCTCACCGGGCGGGCGGCCGGGGCGGCTTAACACAATTGCCAGACCGGAAATGTCCAGTTCGGGAAAACGGTAACGGAAATCATACAGCAGTTTACTTTCCTTGGTTTGCAGAATCTGTTTCCAGCCGGGGTGATCCACCTCTATCCAGACAAGCCCCTTGTCCAGGCTGCGTATTCGGGAATGAGCGGCAGCGGCGGCAACATGATTTTTTTCCATGATGTCCTTCCAGCAGGAAATAAAATCCGAGTAGCCGTCCGCCTTCCTCGTCATTTCTTCATCAAAAAGCGCCGAAAAAATTTCCCCTGCCCGTTTCATACCGCCTCTGGTTCTATCCGCCCGTCTTTTACATGGTACACCAGGGTTTCCCCGTCACGGTAGCGCTGATACGGCTCTTCCGGCAGGAAGGTGAAAAACGCCTGATCGTAACCGGGCAGCGCCAAAAGAAAACGGCGCCGTTTTTCGCCGTCCATTTCCAAAAGTACGTCGTCCAAAAGCAGCACGGGGTTTCTGCCGGTTGTTCCCGAATAGCGCCGTGCCTGCGCCACCCGCAGTAAAAGCGCCAAAAGACGGCGCTGGCCGGTTGAGGCGCTGGAGGCAAATTCCGCGCCGTTAAGGTCGAAAATGTAGCGGTCGCGGTGCGGCCCGCACAGCGAAAGTCCCGCCGCCAAATCCGCACCGCGGCGCCTTGCCAACAGGGCGGCGGCGGCGGCTTCGTCCGCGCTCTTCCACGAGGGCGCGTAGCGGACGCCCATGCCGGCACAGCCTGCCACTTCCTCGTAGAGCTGCGCAAAAACCCCGGAAAAGAGCCGCGCCGCCGTTTCCCGCTTTTCCATAAGCCTTACGCCGTATACGGCGCACTGGCGGTCAAGAGCGTCCAGCAGCGTATCGGGCGGCTGTTCCCGCAGTACGCTGTTGCGGGACTTGAGCGCGCGGCGGTAGCGGCGCAGATCGTCGAGGTAGACGGGGTCGTACAGGCTGAGCACCTGGTCGAAAAACCAGCGGCGCCGTTCCTGGCTGCCCGCGACAAATTCCATGTCCTCGTGGCAAAACACGATGCAGGGAAGAACCGACAAAAGCTCCTTGCGATCTTCCGCCTTCTTTCCATCAATGGAAACGGTCTTTTTTCCTTTTTCATATTTGACCAATATCCTGCCTGAAACGCCCACTGTCTGCTGATCGGCAATGGTTATGGCGGCGGAAAAATCCTTCTGTTGGTTTTGGACAATCTCGCTGTCACGCGAGCCGCGGAACGACGAGGCGTATGAGCAATAATACAGGGCTTCCAGAAAATTGGTTTTTCCCTGCCCGTTTTCCCCTACCAAAAAAACATTTTTCGCGGATACGGCGACATCGGCATCCGCAAGGTTGCGGAACGCAACGGTACGCAGGGAAGAAATTATCACCTTTTAACCTATATTATGTGCGGCTAAAAAGCCGCACGGTATAATCGAATATGAAACAAGGTTTCATACTATGACTGCATGGGCATTACAATGTGGAAGAAGTCCGTTTTTGGCTCCGGCACAATGGTAATCGCCTTGCTTGGCCCGGTAAACCGAATGCAAATTTCTTCACTGTTTATAACCTTAAAAGGCTCTTCTATGTAACGGTAATTCAACGCGAGGGTTATCTCTTCGCCGTCATACTTACAGGGAATCTCCTCCCTTGCTTCGCCTATTTCCCCTTCTTCGGAATAAATCTCCATCAACCCGGATTTAAGCCCAAGATAAACGCGATGTGATTTTTGCTCAACCAGAAGCGATACCCGGCGAAGGGCTTCCAGCATTTCTATCCTGTTGACCAAAAGAAAACTGGTCTGTTCTTCGGGAATAACCTTGCGGTAATTGGGAAACTGCCCTTCGAGCAAAGCCGAGGAAAGGTTGTACGATCCAAAACGGACAAAAACAATTTTATCGGTAACCGAAAGGGCAATAAGTCCTTCGTCGCCGGATCTTTTTACAATAACATTCAAAATTTTTGGGGGTATTATTATTCCGGAAAAATCGGCAATATTTTTTGCTTCTTTCTCTGCATAGGCAAGCCGGCGTCCGTCTGTAGCAACCATAACTATTTTTTCTTCGGTTTTTTCCAGATAAACGCCATTCATAAAATAGCGGGTTTCGTCATCAGAAACGGCAAAAACAGTCTGGTTAATCATATCTTTAATATGCTTCACGGGAATTTCAAAATATGCGGCGCCGGAAACAGGAAATTCCGGATACTTGTCGGAAGCCATGCTTTTAAGCTGAAAATTCGCTTTTTTGACAGATGTTTTTATTTTAACCTTGTTATCGGTATACTCAAATTCCATTTCACCTTCAGGAACAGAACCAAGAATACCAAGAAATTTTTCTCCAAATACTGTTGCCGGACCGGGCTCCAATACTGTTACCGGTACTTTGGTTTCAAAATTAACCTTCAAATCGGTTGCCTTTATGGTAAGGCTGTCATTTCCTGCCTCAAGATAAATATTTGATAAAATAGAAATAACATTTTTTGACGCAATTATCTCCTGAGCAATGGTTATCTCTCTGAGAAGGATGTTTCGTTCACATTTGAATACCCCCCGGTTGAGGCACTCGCGGGAATGGGCGGTATTTTGGACTTATCACCGCTTATGATAGAAAACGCCGACCTTGTCCCTCATTTTTACAGCTTACAGGGTGCGGACAATATCTGGTATAACCGCAGACCCGATACCGGTGAAAACTGGGGGTTTGCCGTAAGGCACTACAATAACGCGCTGCGCTTAAACACCTTTGTGCGCGGCGATTGGCTTGATACGCTCGGCTTACAGCCGCCGACAACGCGCCGGGAATTTGAGGATATGTTAATCGCGTTCCGCGATAACGCTGTGCTTCTGCTCGGTGCGGAAGACGCAAGCCAAATGATTCCGTACCGTTTAACACAGGATGTGGGTTGGACGGGCGACCCGATTATTACGTCATTTATTCCAAGCAACATCACCGACAGAGAATGGTTTACCTATGGTTTTGATGACAGGCGTTTTATGTACCCGGGAATTAAAGAGGGCGTGCGCGTGCTTAACCGTTGGTACAACGAGGGTTTGATATGGCGC
>Ga0082212_10001497_pt1 | contig 34468 bp, 36 predicted proteins | sample TergutNt197P3_FD_71548 | JGI IMG/M metagenome (GOLD analysis project Ga0082212, IMG submission 71548) | Neocapritermes taracua P3 segment gut microbial communities from Petit-Saut dam, French Guiana - Nt197 P3 | ecosystem: Host-associated > Arthropoda: Insects > Digestive system > Gut ... | reverse complement strand
CGTTTGCCGCTCTTCGGCCGCCACGCTTGTCAGGCTTTCGTCGACAAATCCCACCGGCACAGCCACGGACACGGACAATTTCCCCGCGAATTCCCGCACCAGTTTTGTGGTTTCCGAATCAGTCCCGTCCGCATGCGCGGGCAACCCGACAACAATTCCGACGATTTTTTCGGATTCGATTAATCCGGCGATGTCGAATTCCGCGTTTGGGATAATATCCCTTGGAAATACGAATTCACGGGATTCGTCGCTGACCGCGACGCCTATGCGCTTTGTCCCGAAATCAATTCCTAAAAGACGGCCGGTTTGCGGAATATTGGCCGCAAAGTCCTTGAAATCCTGATATAACATGATATCATTATATGACTTTTTTAAATAAATAGCAAATACGCAGGCACAAAATGTCATTTACAACACAACAACTCTCAAAATTCGCGCATTTGATACGCATTGATATCCCGGATGAACAATTGGAACAGATGGACATATCGTCGGTAATCGGCTGGCTGGACAGGCTGCAAAAGATTGACACTGGCGGCGTCACGCCCATGCTGACATCTGTGGAACACGCCGCGCCCCTGCGCAACGATATTGTGACGGACGGAAATATACGGGACGCGGTTCTGGCCAGCGCGCCGGATGCGGCCCAGGGATATTTTGCGGTTCCGAAAGTTATGGATGAATAAAATGAACCTGATTGATTTGACTCTTCTTGACGCGTTGGCGAAATTAAAATCCCGCGAAATCACGGCGACGGAACTGACGCGCGCTTATCTTGACCGGATTGAAAAATTCGGGACTGAACTGAATTGCTATATAACCGTGACGCCGGAACGCGCGCTGGCCGACGCGGCGGAATCGGACCGTCGGTATGCCGCGGGCAATCCCCGCCCGCTGGAAGGCATTCCAATCGGCATGAAAGACCTGTTCGCGACAAAGGGAATCCGCACGACTGCGGCGTCGAAAATGCTTTCCAATTTCGTCCCGGAATACGAATCGACTGTGTCGCGGAAACTGGCGGACGCGGGCTGTGTTTTACTCGGCAAAACCAATCTGGACGAATTCGCAATGGGCACGATGTCGAAAACGTCTTATTTCGGCGCGCCGGTGAATCCTTATCAACTTGATAAAAGACTGACCCCCGGCGGGTCTTCCGGCGGATCCACGGCGGCGGTCGCGGGCGGTATGGCCGTTTGCGCGACCGGCACGGACACGGGCGGTTCCATACGTTTTCCGGCGGCTGTTACCGGGCTTGTCGGGATGAAGCCGACATACGGCGTATGCAGCCGCTATGGCTGTATCGCGTTCGCGTCGTCATTGGACCATCCCGGCCCCATTGCGCGAACGGTTGACGACGCGGCATTGATGTTGGGCGCGATGGCCGGCCATGATGCTCGCGAATCCACCAGCGCGCCGCAGGCCGATGAAATCGCCGCATCGCTTTTGGAACCTTTGGCCGACCTGTCCCTGAACGGCGTTAAAATCGGAATCGTGAAAGAATTCGCAAACATCGAAATTTCCGCCGACATGAAATCGGCGATGACTGGGCATATCGAAAATCTTCAACGTGGCGGTGCGGAGATCGTCGAAATTTCCATTCCCAATATCCTGGACGCGCTGGCGGCGTATTATATCATCGCGCCGGCAGAGGCTTCGTCGAACCTGGCGCGCTATGACGGCATGCGTTACGGTCTGCGCGTTCCCGGCGCGGATTTAATCGACACTTATAAAAAGACACGCAGCGTCGGATTCGGGACAGAGGTAAAACGCCGCATGGTCGTCGGCACCGCGGTTCTGTCGTCCGAATCGTACGAAGTTTATTTTATGCAGGCGGCGCGCGTGCGCCGCATAATAGACGACGCGTTCAGCGCGGCGTTCGAAAAATGCGACTTTATAATCTGTCCGACCGGCGCGGGCCCGGCGATTCCGCTGGATTCCAAAATGACGCCTTTGGACGATTACGCTTTGGACGTGTTTACCGTCGCCATGAACTTGTCCGGAATCCCTTCGTGCAGCGTGCCGGCCGCACGCGCCGCCGACGGCCTGCCCTTGGGCGTACAGGCGGTCGGCCGCCGGTTCGACGATGTTCGCGTTCTACAATTGGCGAAACATATTGAAAAATTCGCAAATCTGGACAATCGTCCGACAACAATCATGGGGAAATAATATGACTATAACAATTCCGTATCCTTTGAAAACCGCAAAATACAACGATATGTTTTCGTCGATGGAATACGCCAACAACGAAGCGATAATAAAAATACAACGCTGTTTCAGCGAATACGAATATTCGTACGCCCAGGCGAAAAAACTGGACGACATTGACCTGGTCGCCGCGATGCAGGCGAACGCGGAAAAAGCGTTGGACGACAAGCTGCGCCCAATTGTGGCGGGCATGAACAAGAAACGCAACAAAGAACGCAAACACAACCGGGCGCAGCAGCACAAGCAATCATTATACAACAACAAAACAAAATAAAATGTACACGATAAAAGGCAAAACTGGCGATTGGGAACTGGTCATTGGACTTGAAACCCATGTAGAGGTTCACAGCCAAAGCAAACTTTTTTCCGGCGCGTCCGCGGATTACAATCCAGCGGTGAAGGCCAATACCCAGGTATCGTTCGTCGACGCCGCGATGCCGGGCATGCTGCCCGTGCTTAACCGCGAATGCGTGAACCAGGCTGTTCGTTTCGGCCTGGCCATCAACGCCGAAATTTCGCGCCGGTCGATTTTCGCGCGGAAACAATATTTCTATCCCGACCTGCCCCAGGGATACCAGATTTCGCAATTGCCGGGCGTGCCGCCCGTCGTCGGCCGCGGTTATTTGGAAATTATCGGCGACGATGGAAATCCAAAAAAGATATTAATCGAACGCGCCCATCTGGAACAGGACGCCGCAAAGAACAAACACGACATGAGTCCCACCAAATCATTCGTCGATTTGAACCGGTCGGGCGTCGCATTGCTTGAAATCGTGACATTTCTGGATACGAAAAACTCTGGACATAATTCATACATAACATCTCCGGACGAGGCGGAAAAATACCTGCGCGGGGTTCAGGAAATCGTCCGCGCGCTTGGCGTCAGCAACGCCAACATGGAAGAAGGGTCTATGCGCGCCGACGTGAACGTGTCCGTGCGTCCGGCCGGCGAAAAGGAATTCCGAAACCGCACTGAAACCAAAAACATGGTGTCGTTCAAATTCATCAAAAACGCGATTGAATTCGAAGCGAAAAGACAAATCGAAATATACGAATCGGGCGGCGCGGTTTCGCAGGACACAATGCGGTACGACCAGAATTCCGGCAAAACATCCGTGGCGCGTTCGAAAGAGGACGCATTGGACTATCGTTATTTTCCCGACCCGGATTTATTGCCGCTGGTCATCACGGACGATGAAATCGAAAAGATTCGCGCGCACCTTCCGGAACTGCCCGCCGCGCGCCGCGCGCGTTATACTTCCGAATTCGGGCTTTCCGAATACGACGCCGCGCGTCTGACCGAATCGGCCGATATTTCAAAATGGTTCGATGTGGCCATGGATGGAAAAAAAGAGCGCGCAAAATTGCTGGCGAACTGGATTATATCCGAACTTTCCGCCCACCCCGCGCATTGGTCCGTTACGAACACGAATCACGAACACGAACCACGGCAAATCACCCCCGGTGATTTGCGCGAACTGGTCGACATGATTCTGGCGGGCGACATATCCGGCAAAATCGCCAAAGACATATTCATCAAAATGCTGGACGGCGAGACGGGCACGCCGCGCGAAATCGCACAGCGGCACAACCTGAAACAAAACAACGACGCGGGTGCGATTGCGGCCGCGGTCGATTCGGTTCTTGCCGCTAATACCGCCCAGGTTGCCGAATACAAATCCGGCAAGCTTGGCATGCTGGGCTTTTTCGTCGGCGCCGTTATGAAGCAAACCGGCGGCACCGCGAATCCAAAGGCGGTGAATGAAATTCTGAAAGAAAAACTGAAATAAAGAGAAATAAAACCAACCGGGATTGGGGGATGGGAAAAAACAAAAAAGGATAAAAAATGTCACGCGATATCAGACAAAAACTTAACCCGGAACGCGCCCTGGTCAATATGGGCAAATTATTGTCCATTAATGGCGGCAATATAGGACACGCCGTCGCGGAACCGAACGTTTGCGAATTCTATTCTTATGTCATAAACCACGACAATTTCGTGCGCGCATACAAAGTGCGGCATACCTTTCGTATAAAATACATCGCGGAAATGAAATTCTATGACAAAAACACCAAAACAGACTATTCAATGCGCAGCGGCGGCGGGTTCGCGAAAAAAATATACAACAGGCTTGCGGCGGAAAAAAGCGCGCGCGGCAATTAAACCGGGAATAAAAAAATGAAAAGTAAAAAAACGGCGCCTGCCGAAGGCGCGAATTATATTCCATACATGGGTTTCGATTACCCCATCGGGACGCCCGACGGATTTTTTGCAAAAATATTCGCCGAAATGCTTCGGGGCGCGTTGTCCAACTCCAAACAAAAACATGCGTCCAATAAAAAACAAACAAAAGGAAAAAAAGTGAACCGCAAAAAAACGGATAACCGTAAACCGAAAATCATAACAATAACATACAGCCACGTTTGGGGGATAAGATTTCATATGGAAGACGCGTCGAAATTATACGTGGATATAAAAAACAATTTCGCAAAGGCGCATGCAATTTCCAACACGCGCAAAATGCTGTGCAAAAGAACACAGCATAAATAAAACCCGGTATGCAAAAATTCTATATCAAAACTTTCGGATGCCAGATGAACGCGTACGATGGGATTCGAATCGCGTCCATGCTGCGGGGCATGGGATTTGCCGAAACGCCGGACGTTTCGGACGCGGACATTATAATACTTAATACCTGTGCGGTCCGGGAAAAGGCCAGCAACAAAGTCTTTTCCGAACTGGGCCGCATACGGGATATAAAGAAACCGGACGCATTGTTCGGCATTGTCGGGTGTGTCGCGCGCGAATCGGGCGCGGACGCGTTCCGCCGGATTCCAAGCCTAAATTTCGTGCTGGGCCCGCAAAGCTATCACAAACTGCCGGAAATTATCGAAAACCCGGACGCGAAATTATTGAATGTGGATTTGTCGGGTTTGGAAAAATTCGACGAACTGCCCGATATGACCGACGGGCCCGCCGCCGCGTATATTCCAATCCAAGAAGGCTGCGACCATTGCTGCACATACTGCATAGTGCCGTACACGCGCGGGCGCGAGCTTTCGCGGCCGTTCGACGATGTTATGCGCGATGTTAATGCGGCGGCGGCAAACGGCGCGATTGAAATCTGTTTTTTGGGCCAGAACGTGAACGGGTATAAATTCTCGCTGGCCAATCTAATCCGTGAAACCGCAAAAATCGAATCGGTCAGACGAATCAGATTCACGTCCAGCTATCCTACGGAAATGACGGACGATTTGATTTCGCTGTTCGGCACGGAACCGAAATTGCTGCCTTTCCTGAATTTGCCTATACAAAGCGGGTCGCCAGATGTATTGACAAGAATGAACCGTCCGTATTCGCTGGAACTATATATAGATATTGTGAATAAATTGAAAGCCGTGCGGCCGGACATTCAAATATCGTCCGATTTCATCGTCGGCTTTCCGGGCGAAACCGATTCGGAATTCCGGGATACGATGGACATAATCCGCCTTGTAGGCTATATAAATTCATATTCGTTCAAATACAGTCCGCGTCCGCATACCGCCGCCGCCTTGATGAAGGAACAGATTCCTGAAAATATAAAAAAGGCGCGTTTGAAAACCTTGGACGCCGCGCTTTCCGAAATCAACCGTGAATTCAACGAATCGTGCGTCGGGAAAACTTTTGAATGCTTAATCGAAGGCCAGGATAAAACCGGAAAGCATTTAATAGCCCGTTCGCCGTATATGCAACAGGTTGTGATTCCAAAACCCGAATCGGATTCCGGTCCCATGATTTCCGTTCTTATCACCGACGCGAACAAATGCTCGCTGCGCGGAAAAATCGTTAGAAATCCAATCTGACGCCTGCGCCCAGTTTATAAAACCGGCCGAAATCCGAATCCAAAACGGCGGCTTCCAAATGCAAAGACAATCCGTCGCGCGGCGACTTTATATCCGTTCGGACGCCAAATTGACCGCCGTCCTTTTCCATGATTCCGTAAACCCCGTACGATGACTCTATACCCATGTCGGTTTTCATGTACCCTATTCTTGCGCCGGCGCCCGCCGTATTTTCCGAATCGGAATCATGCAGGACGCGCGCGTAAAATTTAGCGGCGCGGATAATGGGTGCAACCTGAAACCCGTCACGCTTGAATGCTTTCGCGCCGATTTCCACCGCGCCGTGAAACGCCATGCCGGACGGATTGTATGTCGCGCCGCTATTCCCGTCGTGCAGCGGCCCGGCAGATAAGTCTGCGCGATACGCGCCAAGTACGGTCGCCGCATAAAAATAATCCGTATCAAATCCGCCATGAATATCCAAACCGTAAAACGTGCCGGAATATTCTTCGATACCGAAATTTGAAAATTTTCCCGCGCGAACGGACGCGCCGAAAGACAGGCCGCCTGATGTCAAACCTATACCGGCGCTTGCGGAATACAAAACCAAATCGTCCCCGAATATTATGTCCGCGGCGCCAAAAGCGCCGTCTTTTGCCCGGGGCACATCTTCCAGCCGCATAAGCAGCTTTACCGGGTTCATTAATTTGGCGGGACGCAGCGAAACAGAATTATCCATAATGCGCGTCAGCTGTTCCATGGACATCGCGCCATCCAGTTGCGATATCAATTCCGGATTCGCGCCTGAATTTTTCAAAAAATTTATAAACCGGCCCACATCATTTCCCAGAATGCGCTCATAATCCGTAATCCGCGACACGGAAAGCATCATGTCTTTTTCATTCCACCAAAAATTCGCGTCGAACATTTGCGAAAATCCTGTGTACACCGCAACACAACAGCTGTCATTCGATACGTTCGACAGCATCAGATAATCGCCGGGCGCCGGCATGTCCGGCATTACGAACACGACATAGCCCTGTAATGTCACGGGAATCGGCGACGCATAACCCAGATTGAAATTGATTTTGGAATTCCGCAACACTATATTGTCCGACCCGTCCGCCCGGGCCAGCATCACCAGGTCCATAAAGTCCGCGTCTTGGACATTGTCGAAAATTATGGAATAAGCAGGCGGGACGAATGAAAATGTCGCCCCGCAAATCAGCACCAAATGTACCGTAAAAAGCTTAATTTTCTGCATACTCTCCCGGTCGGCATTCTAGGAATATATGCCGAATACTGTCAAGGCCCGGACACTTTCCGTTTGCGATGCGGGATTTTTAGTGGTACTATAAGCAATGATAAAAAAGAGAAAAAATTGAAAACGATAGCAGAGAAATCTCTGTCGGGAAAAAAGTGGATGGAATCGGCAGCAAAGGCGCAAAATAAAGACATCGTATCGAATGTTCTTGAATCGCGCGGAATCACGGACCCGGCGGACGTACAAAACTTTCTGAACCCATGCATGCGCGACCAGATGCCGGACCCCGGGACGCTGTCCGACATGGAGCGCGCCGTATCCGTCGCCAAAGACGCCGTTCTTTCCGGCAAAAAAATAGCGATATTCGGCGATTACGACGTCGACGGCATAACGTCGACCGCAATCATCGTGAAATATTTGCGGGCATTGGGACTGGACCCGTTGTGGCATCTGCCTTCGCGCGATGGCGAAGGATACGGACTGAACCCCGGCGCGATAGAGGAATTCGCCGCGGCCGGGGCGGAATTGCTTATCACCGTCGATTGCGGAATATCCGGCGTGGCAGAGGTGGCGCGGGCCAAAGAATTGGGCATGTCGGTCATAATCACCGACCATCACAGTCCGGGTCCCTTGCTTCCCGCGGCGGACGCGATTGTAAATCCAAAGCGCGTGGACGACACGTCCGGGCTTTCGTACCTTGCGGGGGTCGGCGTCGCGTTCATGTTTTTGGTGGCGCTGAACCGGTCATTGCGCGATTCCGCGGTCGATGTCTCGGCCGTCAATTTATTGGAATATATGGACCTTGTGGCGCTGGGCACTATATGCGACACCATGCCTTTAATCAAACTGAACCGCGCCTTTGTCGCGACCGGCATTAAAATCATAGATGCGCGTCAGAACCTGGGCCTGCGCACGCTGATGGAAATCGCGGGCGCCAAAGCCGCATCCGTATACGTCGCGGGATTCGTAATCGGGCCGCGCTTAAACGCCGCCGGCCGCATGTCGGACGCATCGCCTGCTTTGGAATTGCTGCTTACCGACAATCCCGGCACGGCCGCAGTGCTGGCGGGCCAGCTGGACAAACAAAATTCGACAAGAAAAGATATTGAAAACGGCATACTGATGCGCGCGACGGAAATGGCGGAACAATGCTGCGCGGACGGAAAATGCAGTCTTTATCTAAGCGGCGCGGGCTGGCACGGCGGGGTGATGGGAATAATCGCGGGCCGCCTGAAAGACAAATTCGGCATGCCGACATGCGTCGCAACTAAATCGGACGGGGTTATAAACGGTTCGGGGCGCGGGGTGCGCGGCGTGGATTTGGGCGCGATTATTCATGATGCGCTTGACGCCGGAATATTGACCGAAGGCGGGGGACATGCGGCGGCGGCCGGTTTCAGTCTGTCCGAAAACAACGAAAACGCTTTCTGCGAATTTTTAGAGGCGCGCGTGCGCGAAATACTTGGCGCCGAACAGCCGCGCCCCGAAATCATAATCGACGCCCAGATGGACGCGGGCGGCGCGAATATGAAACTTGTGCGTGAAATGGATACGCTTGCGCCGTTCGGCCAGGGAAACCCTGAACCGATGCTTTTGCTATATGGCGGCGAATTGGCGTATGCGACGGCAATGGGCGGCGGCGCGCATCTGCGGGGTGCCTTACGAACCAGCGCCGGCACCAGTTTGAACTTTGTGGGCTTTAATCTGGCGCGCGGCCCGATTGGCAAATTTTTGCTGGACGAATCGAATATCGGGCGTAAAATAACAATGTGCGGCAGAATTACGGGCAACGAATACAACGGCCGCACCACCGCACAGTTTGTGATAGAGGACATTGCCGTATAAGGCATAGGGCATAAGGCATAATAATATGACATCTATGAAAAAAATTCTGCAAAAATTCGGCAAACTCTTTATGCCCTATGCCCTATGCCTTATGCCTTATACGACATTCGCATCTGTCGATTCCGCCCTTGTTCAAAAGGCGGAAACATATCTGAACGGCATAACAGGACTTTCGGGCGATTTCACACAAACAGCGAACGGTAAAAAAGAATCCGGAAAATTTTCAATGCTGCGCCCCGGACGCGTACGATTGGATTATAACAAGGCGCCGATTCAATTGATTTCCGACGGCAAAGATTTGTATTTTTTCGACAAATCGCTGGACCAGATTACAACCGTGCCGCTGTCCAGCACGCCGGCCGGAATCCTGGTTCGCAAGAATATCAATCTGCGCAATGCGGACATTGTCGTCACGGAAACAAATACGGACGCGAACACATTTTCATTGAAAATGCACATGAAGGATTCGCCTGGCCTGGGCAGCATGGCCGTGATATTCGACACCAATCCGGTCCTTTTGCGCGCATGGACGGTTATTGACGCGACGGGCGCGACAACCGAAGTTTCGTTTTCAAACCTGAAAACCAAAACAGATTTCGGCAAGAATTTTTTCCAAATCCAGCGGCATAAAACCGCGGCGACCAGCGGGGGGGATTCGTTCTATGAATAACAAAGAATTTTTTGACATGGCCAATATCAGTTTCGCGCCGCCCGCACGGAAGACACTGTACCAGGGTTCAGATAAAGAAATCAAAGGCGGTTTTCTTGAACCGCAACCGTCTTCCAGTAATGCGGGCGACAAAAGGGTGACGGCCGTCTTTGCGACATCGGATTATAATTATGCAAAGCGATTCGCACTGCGCAAATGCCTGGCCGGCGGTCCACAAACGATAAATCTTATAAACAATAAATTATTGTTCAGCGAATTGAAAGAAAATCCCGACGAAGTATTCTATGTCTATTCCGTCGACGGCGCGGGATTCGAACACGACGTCGGCACCGAATACATGCGGTTCGAAAGGGTGCGGATTGACGGCGTTCAAATTATCGACGTCGCCCAGGAATTGGAATCCAACGCTTGGGAAATTTATATCAAAGACGACGATTTCGACAAAGATTATAAAAAAATACCACGGGACGATGGCGCGCAAAAAAGCAAATTCATCGACGAATGTATAAAGTCCGGTCGGATTAAACGTGTAACCGATATTCCGAAACAAATCCGGCGACAACGCGCGGCACGCGCCGCAATAATGGCAAATAAAAAGACAAATGGATAATGTTCGGAATAAGCGTCGGCGAATTTTTATTGATTCTTGTCATCGCCATCGCGGTGATACCGGTGCGCAACTGGCCAGACGTTGCGCGCGCCGCCGCCCGCGCCGTTAAATTCGTCCGCGAAATAATTTGGAAAATCACCGACGCCGCCGAAGAAATCAAAGAACAAATAGAATTGGAAAAACCGATTTCGGAACTGTCGCAAAAAACGATGGACGATATGATGTCCGCGTTCCGCGCACCGAAAAAGAAAAAATCAAAATGAAGATGACTATTGTCCAACATTTGTCCGAATTGAAAAAACGCATTTTGTGGATTATGCTGTTCTTTGCGGGCGCCGCCGTCGTCGGATTTTTCGTCGCGCCATTCGTCCAGGAAATATTGTTGCAGCCGTTAATCGCGTCGTGGCCGGGCGGCACGATACTTTACACGCGCGTGACCGACGGTCTGCTTATCGAATTCAAACTGGCGCTTTTGTTCGCGATATTTGCGACCCTGCCCTTTGTCATTTATCACTTGTGGCGTTTCGTCCGGCCGGGTCTGCATAAAAACGAACAACGATTGATTTTACCCATGCTGGTCTTATCGCCCGTGCTGTTTATTTGCGGCGCGGCGTTCGCCTATTTCGTAATTTTTCCGGTCATATTCGAATTCTTTATATCGCTGAACCATGCGCGCGCAATGCCCAGCATGCTGCTTCCTGCGGCCGCCGATTATCTGGATTTCACAATTGGTCTTTTGCGGGCGTTCGGCCTGGCTTTTCAATTGCCCCTTGTATTGGTTCTTTTGAATCGCGTTGGTGTTCTTTCCAGAACATCGGTCGTAAAATCGAGGAAGTTCGCGATTGTGGGCATATTCGCCGCCGCTGCGGTGCTGACCCCGCCGGACATCATGTCCCAGATACTTCTTGCGCTGCCCCTGCTTGCGCTTTTTGAAATTTCGATATTGTTTATGAAAAAAGAACGCATGTGAAAATCCCCGATTTGTGCTATAATTCATTGTATGAAGAAATTCTTATGCCTTGTTCCATGCGCCTTGTCTCTTGCGGCCTGCGATTTGCAGCCGATGGTTGTTAACGCCATCCCCGGAAAACGCGGCGATATATCGGAACAGACGGCGAAAGTTTCCGATTACGGCGCCGCCGTGAACGAAGCGCCCCCAACACCCGCAATGACGGAAATGTACGGTGCCGCGGTCACGGAATACGCGGATAGAAAAGATTATGTCGCACCGAAAACCGAACCCAAGTCACCGCCCGCAGTAAAAAATACGCCAGCACCGGTGCCAGAGCCCGCACCCGCGGAACCCGAAGACATCCTGCTTGTCCCGGCGCGCGCGGCCGTAAAGCCAAAGCCTGTCGTCATCACGCCGGAACAGGCAGAGGTTGTCGTGGCACAGGGCGACACAGTGTACAGCATTTCGCGCAAGACCGGGGTCCCCGTTCGCGACCTTATCGCCGAAAACAAACTGGCCGCGCCGTACACTCTTTCCATAGGTCGGAAACTGCAAATTCCGGGCGCAAAATTCCATACGGTGCGGGCCGGCGAAACACTTTATTCTATCAGCCGCGCCTATGGCGTCGACCTTAACTCTCTGGCGCGCGAAAACAATATCGCGGCGCCCTATGGCCTGGTCGTGGGACAGCGGCTGCGCCTGCCGGGCGCGGTCGCGATTGCATCCGCGCCGATTTCAAAACCGGAACCGGAAAGCGCCGGCGATAAAAAAACGGCACCCGATGCAAAGCCCGCCGCGACAACGAAACCCGTTGCAGGTGACGCCGCGCCGGTGATAACCGAAGCCAAAACAATATCGTCGAAACCGACCGGAAAATTGCAAACAGCCCCATCCAGGGCCGGCGCCAAATTCAGCTGGCCGGTCCAGGGCCGCATAATATCGCCGTTCGGTTCAAAGAAAAACGGCCTTTACAATGACGGTATAAACATTGCGGCGGCGGCCGGAACGCCCGTAAAAGCAGCCGAAAACGGCGTTGTCGCATATGCCGGAAACGAATTAAAGGGCATGGGCAATCTTGTTATAATACAGCATTCCGGGGGCTGGATGACGGTATACGCGCATCTGGATACTATGACCGTCCGACGCGGCAAGCGTGTGAATGTCGGCGAAAAAATCGGAACCGTCGGCAGCACGGGCAAAATATCCGAACCGCAATTGCATTTTGAAATCCGCAAGGGAACGCAGGCGTTTAATCCCAGCGCCCAGTTGAAAAAATAACATCAGTTGAAAAGCATCGGCAATATGGAATCCAATATCGCACCAGCCGTCGGCACGGCATTCCATGCGGCGGTGCGAAGACCGAACGATTCGGGCGTGCCTTTCGGTTCGTCCAGCATGACCAGCATGACGTACCCGGGCGATTCTATCGGAAACGCGCCGATGAAAGACGTCAGATTTTTTGTCTTGTCGACAATGCCGTTCACCCGTTTTTCCGCGGTCGATGTTTTCCCGCCGATATTGATTCCCTTTATTCTTGCCTTTCTGACGCTACCTTCTTCGGCCGTTTTGAACATGATTTCACGCAATTCTTTGGATAATTCGGGCGATATCACGCGCTTTCCCTCGACCGGACCGGGGCCACGCCTGTATATGGTTGGCCAGACGTAAATCCCGCCGTTGACCATCGCGTTCACCGCCAACAACAAATGCATTGGCGTCACCGCGATTCCGTGGCCAAAAGATACCGTCGCGCGTTCAACGGGCCCCCATTTGGCGGGCAGCAAAGTTCGTTCCGTACGGCCGAATTCCAAATCCAGCGCGCGATCCATATATATTTTTGAAAAGAAGTCGGGCGCCGCGCCGGCGGGCAAATCCAGCGCGATTTGAACGGACCCGACATTGGACGAATGCAGCATGATTTCCCGCACCGACAGATTCGGGCGCGGCGGCTTGAAACTGGCTATGTCCGATATGGTTGTATTCGCAACCTTGTACGGGCGGCCGACGTTGTATTCCTTGTCCAATCCGATTCCATATTCCGCCGCCATGGCCGTGTTGAATATCTTGAAACTGGAACCCATTTCGTAAATCCCGCGCATGGGCAGAAATTTTCGCCGGTCGGCGTCTTCCGAATTTATATCTTCCGGGTCAAAGTCCGGCAGCGACACCATGGCGATTATTTCGCCCGTGGCGGAATTCATCAAAATCCCTATGGCGCCCCGGGCGCCATAGGTTTGCATGGCTTTGGACAGTTCCTGGTAAAACACGGACTGCACGCGGGAATCCACGGACAGGACCAGCGGGTCTTTGTTTTCCAAAATGTATTTGTCGGCCAGCCTCTCTATCCCTTCAAGCCCCTTCATATCCGTGCCGACAAATCCGACCAGATGCGAAAACAGGCGTTGTTTCGGATATTTTCGCCTTTCGGTCTCTTCGACCGATATGCCCGGAATCTTGGCGGCCTTGACGGCCGCGCGTTGTTCGTCGGATGCCAGTCTTTTTATATATATGAATTTTTTTCCGGATTCGATATCGCGCAGAACGTCAGAAGTGCTGATTTCCGGAACCACTTCGTTTACAAGGCGCGCGGCAACGCCAGAATTCCGCACCAAGGCCGGCCGCAATACTATGTGACCCGACATTATGTTTTTGGCCAGTATGTCGCCCGTCCTGTCCACGATATCCGCACGCAACGAAACCCACGCGCCGGCGCCGCTGCCGCGTCTTGCCAAATTCGTGCCCTTTACACCCATGCGTAACGTCTGCACCGCGAACATGACGAATAAAACGACGAATACGGAATACACGAACCGCAGGCGGCCGTGCGACGCGGAACCCGCGGGGACGTTTATGCTTTTTATAATGTCTTTGCCGACTTCGAACATTTTATTTGATTGGTATTTCGTTCGCACTTATATTTTTCTTGAACCCTATGGTTTCAAATTTCGGAAACATTTCCGACACTATCACGCGCAGGGTATCCGGCCGCGTTTGCCCCGAAAAATGCGCGCGGGCGGCGGCGTATTCCTGTTGGGTGCGGACTATCTGGGATTTCATGCGCGCGCGCGCGCGTTCTTGGGCGCGAAAGCACACCTGCAAGACCGCCATCATCAAAAAGGCGGTAATCATCAGACCCATTCCGTATTGAAGCATTTTTTCATCGTCGCGCATTACAGCCATTCTATCACAAACCTTTCAGAAATGAAATAATTCCATGGACGCCGTTCATTCGCCCGGCTCCCAGTTGCAAATCCAGCGCGGCGATTTCGTTTTCAAGATTCATCCCTTTGATTTCATCCGGCGATTTTCCCTGTACCATCGACAGTATTATCGCGACCAGACCGCGGACAATCGCCGAATCGGCGGTGCCGAAATAATTATTGTCCGCGTCCCTGTATATTTCCACGCGCGATGCGCACCCTTTTATTTCGCAGGGATTCATACCTTCCGGAATCGGCGCCAGCGATTTTCCAATATCCATGACGAATTCCAATCTTTCGACCGGGTCCGTTATTTGGGACAGGATATTTTTTATTTCATCGTATGTCATTTACCATCCCTCTTCCGTCAAATCCAATTCCAGGCGCGCTTGGGCGGACAGCCTGGCATAAGACCACGGCGGGTCCCATACCAGTTCGACCCGCGCATTGCCGATTCCCGCGACGGATTCCGCGGCCTGTTTCGCCATCCGGACAATTTCTTCGGCCATGGGGCACGTCGGCGATGTCAGGGTCATTTTTATCAGAACCGAATCGCCGACATCTATATCGTAAACCAATCCCAAATCCCATATATTGACCGGAATCTCCGGGTCGAACACGGTTTTTAACGCCGCGATAATATCGTCCTTGGTGAAATTCATCTTATTATTTCTTTGGCTGCGAGAAGGATTTGTTTCATCTCTTCCATGGTATTCCAGGGACCTGTTGATATTCTGATTGAACTGTCGGCCCCGATGGCCCGGTGCATCCAGCTGGCGCACATGTTTCCAACGCGCAGGCATATGCCTTTCGCGCCCATCATCGCGCCGAAATCCAGCACATGCATTCCGTCGACGGTAAAGGTCAAAACAGACGCGCCCGCGGGCGATATGAATTTTATTTGCGGAATTTTGGAAAATTCGGCGCGCAGATAATCCAATAAATCGGATTTCGGTTTTTTATATTCCATCGCGATTTTTAATCCAAGAATCTGCGTCAGCGGCAGCGTCCCCGCTTCGAATTTATCCGACCCTGGTAAACACGTCCATTTGCTTAACGCGTTATTTGCGCCCATCTCTGTTTTCGGCGAAACATTCAAAACCATTCCGCCGCCCAGTTTGTCTATCTGCCACCGGTCCGGCTCTTTTATATACATTACCCCTATTCCGGTATCGGCGCCGATTTTGTGCCCGGAAAAGCAAAGGAAATCCGTGTTCCATTCTTTGACATCAATCGGCAGATGCGCGACATATTGCGCCGCGTCCACTATGGTTATGACGTTCGGATTCTTTTCCCGCGCGGCCGCAACCAGTTCTTTTACATTTTGTTTTGTTCCGATTACGTTGGACATTGCGGTTATTGCGAAAATATCGGATTTCGGAATACTTTGCGCATCGATATTGAAATCATTATCCAGCGGGCAAACCGACAACATGCATTTGTTCAGGTACGCGAATTCTTCCCACGGCAGGCGCGCGGAATGATGGTCCAGATCCGATACGGCGACCACCGAATCGGGTTTTACCGCGCCCGATATATCCAAAATGCGCGGTATGCGGTTCAATCCGTCGGTCGCGCCGCCGGTAAACACAATTTGTTCCGGCGCGGCCCCGATAAATTCGGCCGCGGCGCGGCGTGCGCCCGACACCATATCGTCAACGGCGCTTGCCCGCGGACAAACCCCGCGTCCTTCGTTGGAATACGACGTGCGCAGGAATTCCGTCTGGGCCGCGATAACCTGTTCGGGTTTCAAACTGCTGGCCGCGGCGTCTACATAGATATCTTTACAAATATTAATTTTGTCCATAAATCACCTCATACTTGATTATTATGCTTTTTTGTATTATATTACGGCGTATCCCGACTTGCAAATATAAAGAGAAGGAGCACCGATGTCTATCGCACATTTGAACGATGAAAATTTCGATTCCGCCGTCGCATCCGGCCTGACGCTGGTGGATTTCTGGGCCCAGTGGTGCGGTCCGTGCCGCATGTTCGGCCCGGTGTTCGAGGCGGCGTCCGAAAACCATGCGGGCGTCCGGTTCGCGAAATTCGAAATCGACGAAACCAACCGGCGCATTCCGGCGAAATACGGAATACGCTCTATCCCCGCGGTGCTGGCATTCAAGGACGGCGAAATCGCCGCAACCAAAACCGGCCTGATGTCGGAACAAGAATTAGAGAGATGGATTAACGAACTTTCGGACGGCAACTAGGATTCCGCTCCCAATACAAAAGGTATATTTATGACAAAAAAAGATTATAAAACTTTAGAACTTGACCCCAAATACGTTCCCAAAAAGACCGAAGAATACATGTGCGACATGCAGCGCGCATATTTTTACCGCACTCTTTCGGACCAGCGCAACGAAATTGTCGCGTCGATGGACGATATTATGGAAACAATAAACCTTTCCACAAAAAATAAAACCGCCGGCATCGGAGATGAGTTGGACAGCTCCAGCTTTGATATAGAGGCGAACATACAGTTAAAAACGCACGCGCGTTCGTTGAATCTTTTGCGAGAAATCGATATGGCGCTGGAACGTCTGGACCATGGAAAATTCGGATTCAGCATTATTTCAGGCGACGAAATCGGCCTTAAACGCATGCTGGCGCGGCCGCTGGCCAAATTAACCATAGAAGAACAGGAAGAGCACGAAAAAGCGGAATAAAATATTTTTGAAAAATATAGGGCGCATGAAAATGCGCCCTATATTTTTTCCCCGAATGAAATGACCAGCTGCGGGTCGATGGCGACATTCCGCCAATGCGCGCCCAAATGCAGATGCGGCCCGGTCGACCGGCCGGTCGAACCCACGACGCCGACTTTGTCGCCGCGCGTCACAACATCGCCCGCCTTTACATTCATGCCGTCCATATGCAGATAAGACGTGGTGATTCCATGCCCGTGCGACACAATGACGGTGTTTCCGCTGTAAAACATGTCGCTTGCGACAATCACGATACCGTCGGCGACCGCGCCGACCTTTGTCCCGCGCGGTGATGCGATATCCACGCCGTAATGCGGGCGGCGCGGATTTCCGTTTACAATGCGGCCCGTTCCGAAAACCCCGCTGATTCTTTGCGGTTTCAGATTATCGGGCAATTCCATATCCAAAAATCCGGTCGCGTCAAGATTTATCGCGCGTGCGCGCGCCTTTTGAACCATCGCGCTTTCGGCATCGGCGCGCTTTTGGTCTTTCGGCGACAATTCGTCGAATTCTTTGGCGACGGTGATTTTCTGCTCTCCATACGTCCGCTGTTTTATTTTATATGTGAAAACTTCGCATGAATCCTTTCCGAACAGCGCGCGGCCGGACGATTTGCAAAACCGCATCTGTAAAAATTCCGGCATATCCCTGTCCAGTCCCATGACGAAAATCCCGTTCATGGAAATTTTTTCATCGCCGCCGTACACGTTCCAGTTTTCGTCCAGTTCACCGTACAAAAATCCGCCCTGGGCGGCCACGCCGCACAAAACCGGCGCGTCCTTTTCCACGCCGCGTATATCGCATTCTGCATTTGCCGCGCAAATGCAGAATGCAGAGCATAGAGCACAGAGCATAGAGAATAGATATATGCCCCTGAATAATTTCGACAAAAACTTAATTCTAACGCTCATTATATTTTCTCTAACCTGCCATCATAACACATAATATTTTATGCTCTATGCTCTATGCTCTATGCTCTATGCTCTGCGCGTAAAGCGCGCTTTACGCGCAACCGTGCCCTATAAAAAACCGCAGATTTTTTGTAATATCCGGCCGCATTTTATGCGCAAGTCGAAACACACTTTCCATAATTCCGGGGTTGCCCGCCAAAACGGAAACCGTCCCTGTAAACCCTTTGTCCAGATTTTCCAAAAATCCGTAAATTTTCCCGACGGCGTCCATTCCGCGCACCCGTCCGTTTTTCCCCGGCAAAAGGCGCGCGTCCAGCAAAATGCCGTCCGCATCCAACCGTTTCAAATCGTTAAAAACATGCGCCCAGTCGCGCTGGCCCACGCTTTTCAAGTCCGCCGATATAAACAGTTTCTTTCCGAAAAACAAATCCTGGCGCACCGGCAGAATCGCAAGGATTATATCCGGCCGGCCGGGAATTATGGCGCCGGCCGCGCCTTTTTTGAATGCCGCATGAATATCCGCGGCCAGCCGGCCGGCGTCAAAGTCCTTTGTCTCCTGGTCCTGGAATACCGCGAATACTTCGGTATCTTTTCCTTCCAGCCACGACCACATTATATGGACATGCGGCGGCGCGACCGCGATTAGCAAAGCGCGCGCGCGCATCGCGACATCGGCCGCGGCGGCCAAAGCGCCCGCGGATGCGTCCGCCCCGCACCACACGTCCGCGGCGGCGGATATTTCTTTCAAAGATGCGGTATAGTCTATGTTCATGTCCAATTGGTGCTTGGTAGTTCGTGCCCGTGGTTCGTGGTACGGATTCGCGGACAATACTGCCAACAAATTCATAATACAAGCCACCAGCCACTAATCACTAACACTATCACCGCAATTATGATATAATGCTGTCTGAAAAACAAGACATACGTATATTATGAAAACCGATAAATTTCTCTTGGGGGTATTGTGGACCGTCGCACTGCTGCTTGCGATGGATTTCTGGCTGGACATCCGGTTCGGGTTCAACATGTTCATGGCGGACCACTGGCTTTTCCTGGCAAAGGTCCAGACCGGTCCGGATTACGTAAACAAACTGTTTTATATGTCGTTTTTTGTTATCGCCGTTATTTTGCCTTTCGGCCTGTATTTTATATCCCGGCCGACCCGTCGGATAAGGCTGGAATCCGGGACCCCGTACGTCCCGTCCGCCCGTATTTTGCCGGTTCCGGACAGCGGGCCGTCGAACGCGCTGCAAAATATCGCGCCCGTGCGGCCGCCGGCGCTGAACGTGCCGCCGCATCTGCAAATTACGGCGCCGCCGGAACATATATCCACACACGCGGACGCCGCGCCGCTTCCGGAATTCGAATCGGATGAAGACGCCACGGATGACATAAAAAGCATGATATCCGGCGCCGGATATGTTTTGAAAAAATCGCCGCGCGTCCGCTCTCTGTCATCTTTGATGTGGGCCGTCGGCACGGGCGAGACGTTGATTGTCGTCGCCACGGGCAAATCGCGCGACAATACTTTGCGGGCGCTGGACGAATTTCTTGGGCGCGTCCGCACGCTTATCAAAGACAGCCTGGACGACAGCGTTCAAATAAAAATAATACCGCTTGTCTTTTCCCCCGACGGGACCGCGACGGCGCGTATCGGGGAAATCGAAGTATTCGGCGATGCTTCCGATATCGGCGAATGGTTCGCGCGGAATCCGAACAAACCCCTGCCGGACGACGATGTCGAAGATTTCGAAGCGTACGGCGAATACATAGAGACTGTGGCCGGGTACTTGAATGACAAAATTTGACGCCGAACGGCGGCTTGCCGACCTTTTGCTGGAAGACGTGCCGGTTATGGAAGTAACCGTGCGGCCCGCAAATATTGCCGGCGATTGGTTTCCCGTTTTACGAAAGCTGCGCCGTGAACTTATGGAATCTTTAAGCGATTCGATTGCGGAACTTTCGTTCCTTGACCTGCCCCGGGAAGACTTCATGGACCTTTTGCGCGGCCGGCGAATCCCTGAAAATCTTTCCGTGCGGTGGCGCGTTCCGCTTGAATACGGGGGGGATATAAAGGCGGACAACATGTTCATATGCCCGACTTTTTTCGCAAGCGTCAATATGGACAGATTTATTTTGGAACAGTCGGGCCGGCCAGTTCTGTGGCTGCCTAACCCTGCAAAAAAAATATATATACCGACGCGCCTGATTTCGGGCAGCGCGGGCGGCAACGCCGCCAGCGACCGTATGACCAACGCGTTTTCCGCCAGTGCAAGGGAATAGAAAATGACCCGCGAAGAATTTATTTCGGAATTAGAAAACCGCGGCGCGACGCTGCTGCCAAAGGCGGGCGACCACGCGGTAGAATTGGCGCGGAATTCTTTGCAACAGATGCGCGCGGCGATTATTCCGGCTGCGCTTTCGGACATATATAAAGACATAGCCGGCGGATTTATCTGCGGCGACGCGCATATTCTGGGTCCTGAAAACATCGCGCGGGCGGGCCGGAATTACGAAATGCCCGGAATAGTTCAAATAAACCGCGATATATCCGGACTGCCCGGCGCGTCGGGCAAAACGGTTTTCGGGCGGAACCAGATGTTCTGGTTCGCGTTCGACGCCTTTGGGAATTTTTACATGCTGAACGTTCTGAACCTGAACGTCTTGCGCGAATACAAAGAAGACGCTTACCGCGCGATACTGGACTGTCTGGCGGTCGGCAAGATATAAAATGAAAAAGATTTCCATTACGATTTCCGGCCATCGGACCAGCATAACGCTGGAACCCGAATTCGCCGGCATGCTTTCCGACATTGCCAAAAGGCAAAATAAATCCGTATCGGAATTGATACGGGAAATCGACAAATCCACGCCGTCCAAAAATCTTTCTTCGGCCATTCGGGTATTTGTTCTGAAACACAAAATCTGATATAATTAATACGCAGGGGCGAATAATTATTCGCCCTGTCGAAGAGAGAGATGAAAAAATTTATTTGCCGGATTTTGGCCGCTGCCATTACGCTGCAAAGCATTGCGGTGCCTGCGGCGCGCGCCGCCGTGGTTCAAAACAATCAAACGGTCGTCGCCGCGTCGAAAGCGAACCTGGGCGATACGGAATGCGACCGCGCGTACGCCGGCTGCATGGACCAGTTTTGCGTGGGCGACAATGCGAACGCCGGGCGCTGCCAGTGCGGCGCGGATTTCGAAAAACTTGACGCGACATGGCGCAACCTGGAGGATGCGGAAACAAAAACACAGGACGCGGCGACCCGCGCAATAGTGGATATACAAGCCGCAGCCCGCGGCGAGCAAAAACCGAAAGCGCAGCCGGCAAATGTTGCGCAGTCCCGCGCGGCAATCGCGCGCGCCGCGATTATGACGCCCTTTGCGGGCGACGTTCCGGCCGCGACTGAAAAGCCCGCTACCAATGATATTTCGGCTATGATCGGGACGGCGAAATTTACGGCGGCGGATAAAATCTGCGCGCCCGCCATCCCCACGACCTGCGACATTGCAATGACGCGCATGATATATTCGAACAGCGTGCGTTCCGATTGCCGCGCCTATGAACTGGCCATATCGGACCGCACGAACCAATCCGCGATTTCAAAAATGATTTCCGATCAACAGGTGCGCGCGGCGGCGCTGACGGCGTTCGAGGAAACCAACAGGCTTAACAGTTCGGAATGCTTGTTTCAATTGAACGAATGCATGCGAGAAGGTACGGTTTGCGGGCGCAACTGGCTGAACTGCACGGACGGGCGCCTGACCCGGAATCGCGACAAATGCGAACATGTGCTGGACCAATGCGCGTCGGTTCGCGAAGACGTTTGGAATAATTTTACGGCGATGGCCGCGCCTGAAATAGAAATCGCGCAATCCGTCGCGGATTCCGGCGAACGACAGACTTGCATGCGCGAAGTGTCCGATTGTATCGCGCGGGCGTGCGCGGACACCATCGGCACCGACGACGATGTTTCGTATGCGTCGTGCATGGCGAATCCGAACGCGATACAGACAAGATGCCGCGTGGAATTGGACCGGTGCAGCGGCATACCCGGCATATTCGACTTGGCGGCAAAGCGTTGGGCGGCGAAACAAGTCGACGCGTGCGGCGCCGAAGTCCGTACGTGCTTTACGCATCCGGACGCATGCGGCCCCGATTGGTCGCGCTGCGTCGGCCTTAACATGGGGGCGTTGCGACGGATATGCCCGGTGGACAAACTGGTGGTATGCAGACAAAACAAACCGAATTTTTCTTGGGACGATTTGGATGATATATTGACCGGAGTGTATCTGGCCATGGACAATGCGGCGCTGGACAAATGCAACAACCTGGTCAACGACAAGATGATGGATATGTGCGGGGCGCTGAACGGATGCGACCGGTTCGCCGGCCTGAATAATTTCGGCGTCGAATCCTTGCGCCGGGAAAAAGTCGGCGGCGCGGAATCCATAACGGGAATGGTGTCGTGGGGCCTGGTCGGCGTGTCGAACGGCGACAAATGGTCCGAATGCATACGGCGCGGCGACAGGAATTGCGACAGGTTGGAAAAGCCGGGAACGCTTTTAATCGATGAATATATGAAAGAATTCGACAATGCGAACAAGGGCGTCGCGGGCGTGTCGGCCGCGCGTCTGCGCGTGAAATCGGAATTGGAAACGGTACAGCGGGACATAAACAATATCATACGCGAATTTGAAAACGACCCGATTGTCAATCAATGCATCGGCGGGCGCGATTTGTCCCAGGTTACAGGAAAGGCGGGCGATTATTCCACGGGGCGCTTTCCATTGATGACCAATTCGTATCGGACGCTGATTGCGCGGGCGGGTCTTGACCGCGCGGATATGAATCATGCGGCGCGGCGCGCGGAATTGCGCGATGAAATAGTGCGCGAATCCAGCGTACTGAACGCCGAATTCGAATGTTACGCGCGCCCGTTCCGTATCGCGCCGGAATTGGAGCAATATATGAATAACGCCAAAGGAACAGCGACGGCGGTAACCCGGACGAATATTCGCGACGTTCCATTGCCGGACCATGTAAACGAAATGATAGAAGACCGGGATATCAGACCGTTCAAAACAACGGTTCAAATAGCCAGACCCGTGACGCGGGCGGATATCGCCGCGCTGGCCGGGCGGCGCGAACAGGGCCAGGTGGGTGGAAAAAGCTTGGGCATAGGCGGCAGCAACCAACACGCAACGGAATTGTCATACGAATCGTGGGCGGGATTTCGCGCCGAAACAAGAACATGTCACATCTGCGCCGACATATCGGTGTGCAGCGCCAGCGAAACCACCAACAGGGAAGCGGCGCGGCGTATCAAGAATATGTTGGTGACGATTGCGGTGTCGTGCGCGACGGCTGGTATTGCAAAGGGCGCAGAGAAACTGGCCGAAAGCGCAAAGGCATCCGCCGAAGCTGCGCAAGTTACGGCAGAAGGAGCAAATATCACAGCCGAAGGAGCACAAAAATTAGCCGAATCAAAGACTGCAATGGCCGAAATGTTAACCAACACTACCAGCAAAATGAACCCGGAAAGCGCAAGTTTTTCCAATATGCAACTCATTGCAGAACAAACAAGTCAAAAAGCAGCAATTTTATCCGACAAGGCCGCTGTTTTAACTAAAACTGCGGAAGATGCTCAGAAAATATCCGATGCTGCGGCACAAACAGCAAAAACTGCGCAAACCGCTGCAAACGTGACAGGTAAGGTTGTTACTAATCCCTACGGCCAAGCGGCGGCGGCCGGCGCAATCAGTGCCAGCGGTGCGGGCGAAAAAACACACATGGGTGATGAAATCGCATGGGCCGCCGCAAATATGGCGGTCGGATATGGAGTGGGCGCGGCGTGCGGCGCCATGTGGGGCGCATTCCCTATCGGAACGATTGCGGCGGCGGCGATTACGCTTTTCGCTGCGGCCGGCGCCGTAATTGTGCATAATTGCAAAAGCTGTTTCGGTATGAACGGTTCCAACCTTTCGCATTCGTGCGAACTGGTCGAATCAAGTTGCGAAGATATCCAGATGTAATAGTGACTGGTGGCTCGTGCTGGTGGCTCGTAGGGGCGCGTGGAAACGCGCCCTTTAATTTTGATTGCGTTCATACTATGCGGGCGCGTTTCCCCCGGGTCCCGGCGAAATCGAAGATTTCGCGGGGTGGGTGCGCGCCCCTACATACGCCGGCGGCGTGGCAAAACAACCGCTGCGCTGAACGCCAAAATAATAATCATCCACCAATCGCGGCCTATGCGGCGATACGGCGTGATATGCGACTGTCCAACGCGGCCGTCCAATATTCCGGCAACGCCAATCGGCAAACTGGAAACAATACGTCCATCTGCATTTATAAACGCGCTTATCCCGGAATAATTCGCGCGCACGACGGGCAACCCCATTTCAATGGCGTGTCGGCGTGTCATGTCCAAATGCTGGTGTGTGCCGGGCGTTTTACCAAACCAAGTATCGTTAGTGATATTGATAATCGCATTTGGGAAATTACTCCCCCCTTGGGGGGAGTCGACGCGCATAGCGCGTCGGTGAGGGGACGATTTTTCGGGCAACAACGAATCGGAAAAAATAATTTCATAACAAATCGCCGGCGCGAAATTAAATCCGTTAACATTGATTATTTCCGGCCCGTCGCCACGTTCCAACTGACCCGGCGTCGGAACAATGTCGCCCAGCGGCCGGTATTCTCCGAACGGCACCAGATGCGATTTCGAATAGACACGATTTATTTTTCCATCCGGTCCCGCAATAATCATAGAATTTTTCAAATCTTGTTTTTGTATATCGAACGACATTGCGCCCGCAATCACGGGGCGGCCCAATATTTTCGACGGCGGGAATTCGTTATCGACAACCATGTAAGGATATGATGTTTCCGGCCAGACTATGATATCGGGCGCACCCGGAATCCTGCTTAATTCCACCAGCTGTTCCAGATTTTTCGCCGCGCGCGCGCGCAAGGCCTCCATCGAATGCGTCGCCTTGTCCGACGCGGACACCGCCGGCTGGATTATGCGTATCATCGGCGATTCCGAATCGGCGGAACGATTCGCAAGCCCGATATTATAATTGCCATACCCTATTCCGACCAATAACAGCGCGCCGAAAATTCCAATGGGTAAAAAATCTATGCTCTTTGCTCTATGCTCTATGCTCTTTGCGATTGCGTCAACAATCGCAACTATCAGCCCGATTATTACGAACGTAAGGCCCAACGCCCCCCACAAAGCCATTGAATTGGACAACAACGGGAACGGCATTGCCGCATTTGCAATCGGATTCCATGGGAATCCCGTGAATATCCATTCGCGCAGCCAAAGAACGAAAGTCCACGCCGCCGCAAATACGACCGGCCGCCGCCAGCCGTCCGCACGCGATATAAGTGCAAGCCAAAACGGGCCCGCAAAAATCAATCCGCCGACCAATGCTATGCCAAGTACGCCGGGCGCGGTCCATATCGCGAACTGGGCGGCCAATTCGGGGTCTACATAAATCGAATTCAAAATCCACCAGAAATTCGCAACCGCGTAACCCGCGCCAAAAGCAAAAGGCATAAGGCATATGGCATATGGCATACGGTTTATTTTTTTATCAAACACTAACCAGTATGCCCCACCGACGCCCAATACGGTCAAAGGCCACAAGTAAAATGGGGCAAACCCGAACGCTGCGGCGGCACCAAATACAAGACATAGGAAATATAATTTGATTTTATACCATATGCCATATGCCATATGCCTTATGCCCTTTAATATCTTTTGTTCCAACGATTCCATTTTGTCTGCGTCCTTGTCTTTTATATGGTCGTATCCGATTAAATGCAGAACTCCATGAACGACCGTATGCGCCGCATGGTTTGCAAACGATTCTTGTAGGGGCGTATTGCATACGCCCGGGCGGGGTAACCCCGCCCCTACTTCGCGCATTACGGTATCGAACGAAATAAAAATATCGCCCAGCAATTCCGAATCGCCTGTTTCGAACGACAGCACGTTCGTCGGTTTGTCCAGTCCGCGGTATTTTTTGTTCAGCGCGCGCAATTCCGAATCGCCGGTTAGCACAATCGACACTTCGGAAGTTTTATTTTTATACCCCGCCATGGAAAGAGTCGCCCGGGCGATTCGTTCAAAATCGATATTATATTGCGTCCACCGCGTGTCATTGATGTTTATGTGAATATTTGCAGACATGCGGAAATCATAAATCAGAAATCCGAAATCAGCAATCAAAATTTACAAAATATGTCGTTTATTATTGGCATCGGGCGGGGATATAATCCTTTCCGCCTCCATCCGTTCGATAAGCGTCGCGGCCTTGTTATATCCGATTCCCAAACGCCGCTGGATATAAGATATTGTCGGCTTTTTATCGCGCGTGACGTATTCGACCGCCTGGCGGTATAAATCGCCGTCCTTTTCGGATTTGGACCGCGGCATGCCGGGAATGGAATAATCCTCGCCGCCGCCGTCAGACGCGCCGAACGATTCGTCGTTGTCGCCCACGCCTTCGACGTATTCCGGTTCCCCCTGTTCGCGCAAGAAATCCGCAACTTTGTTTATTTCCTTGTTCTCTATATACGCGCCGTGTATGCGGACCGGAACGCGGCCGGCTTCGGAAAACAGCATGTCGCCGCATGCCAGCAATTGTTCCGCGCCCTTTTCGCCCAATGTCGTCATGGAATCTATGTTCGACCGCGCCTGGAAAGAAATCCGTGTCGGAAAATTGGCCTTTATAACGCCGGTGATGACGGACGTGTCCGGACGTTGGGTTGCCATGACCAGGTGGATTCCGGCCGCGCGCGCCTTTTGCGCCAGACGCTGGACGCATGCCTCTACCTCTTTGCGGGCGACGGACATCAGGTCCGCGACTTCGTCTATAATCACAACCAGATACGGCATATCGGACAGGTCGACTTCGCGCATCTCGAATTCCAAATCGCCGGTCTCTGGGTCGGTTCCGACCGGAACATTTTTCATGACCGGCTTGCCCTTGGCGCGCAGCTTTGCGACTTCGTCGTTATATCCTTCGATATTTTGAACGCCGACGTCCTTTAATTTTTTATACCGTTCCTCCATTTCGCGCACGGCCCATTTCAGCGCGTTTACCGCCTGGTTCGCGTCTGTTACAACCGGAGTGATAAGATGCGGGATATCGCGCCACAAAGTGAAATCCACGCCTTTGGGGTCGACGATGACCATTTTGCATTCGTCGGGTCGGAACCGGTACAGAATCGACATTATTATGGATTGCACGAACACGGATTTTCCGGAACCGGTGCGGCCGGCGATAAGGACGTGCGGCATTTTGGCCAAATCGAAATAGACGGGATGCCCGCCGATATCGACGCCCAGCGCCAGCGGTATATGATAATGTGAATGCACAAAATCGGAATTGGTGATAAGCGATTGGAACCGCACCACTTGGCGGCCCATGTTCACCATTTCGACGCCGATGTACCGCGTGCGCGGAATGGCGGCGATACGGATATTTTCCGCGGCCATCGCGCGCGTCATGTCTTTGACGGTGTCGGTTATGTTTTTGATTCGCATGCCGTCGGCCGGTTCGAATTCGTACAAAGTCACAATGGGCCCGGGTTTTATTCCCATGACTTTTCCGAACACACCGTATTGTTCGAAATTTATTTCCATCGCATGGGCGGTTTGTTTTAATTCGCTTGTTACGGCATGCTTTGAAAATACGGATTTTTCCAAAAACTGCGGCGGGGGCAGTTCGTATTCCTGTTCGGCGGCCGCGACCTTTGGCGCCCGCTTTTTCTTTGGCGCCGCGCGGCGTTGCGGTTTTATTTCCTCTTCTTCCTCTTCGCATTCCTCTTCTTCGTATTCTTCTTCTTGTTCGACTATTACGGGCCTGTATTCCACCAGGCGCAGCGCGCTTCCAACCCACATTGCAAAATTGGCGATTCTTTGCGCGCCGGCGCTAAACGTGGAAATTTTCACACGCAATAAAACGCCGGCCATCAAAAAGAATAAAACGATGAATAAAATCCCGAACAAGAAAACGAATTTCCCGGCGAACAGTCCGATGTCATTCGCAATAACGGCGCCGGCCATTCCGCCGGTCATGTAATTCGAGGCGAAGAAAGGACCGAACAACGCCCGCACAGTGCCGTCTAAAACGCCGGACGCGGCTATGCATCCCATACCGGCGGCGCCCAGAATTATGGTCAGAAAAGCGCGCACGGTATCGTATTCCGGCGACCATGAAATTCCGGATAATATGTTCCAGCCCGCGCGCATGATATAAAGTAGCATGAACAGGGCCGGAATCCATCCTACTATGTAAATCATGCCGGAAATAATATTGCCAACCATGCTTTGACTGCCGAAATTGGACAGCGCGCCGATACCGGAAAGCCACGGGTTATGCAGAAAAAACGCAAAGACCAGAACAGCGCCCGCAAAAAGCAAAGCGGCGCCAAGCGCGCGCACCGACAACGCCCTTAAAGCGTTGCTGATTGATTCCGGTAAAAAGCGTTTTGATTTTTTTTTCATAGGTCGTAAGACGTGAAACGTAAGGCGTGAAGCGCAAAACGACAAGAATGTTATCTTGCGTCTTACGTCTTACGCCTTACGCTTCACGATTTTTTTCTTTGCCGCCTTTTTGGGCGCAGGCGCGTCGCAGCTTTTTTTATCTTTGGCGATTTCTTTTTTGAACACCTTTATTCCTTCGGCCAGGTTCTTCATCATGCCGGGGAATTTCTGGCTGCCGAACAGTACGAATACCAGCGCAGCAATTATTATTATTTCCCAAAATCCGAATCTCATTTTTTTCTCCTATTATTATCTTGCGACGAAACAATCCAGCCCGTCGGATTTCGCGTTGCGGCAGAATCCGTTGGCGTCGCCGCCGGTTTCGAATCCCGTCACGCGCAGACGGTATTTTGTCTGGCCGCCGACCTGGGCCGCCAATACGACGAACGACCGGCCTTCGAACAGGCTTTTATGACGCGCGCGCAAACGCCTTTCTCCGGCCAGTGCGCTTTCGCGGCTGTCATACGCGCCCATTTGAACCGTCCATCCGGTCGCGGTATTTTTTGGCTGTGCGACCACCGGGGCGGGTTTTGACGCGGGCGGCGGCGGTGTTGCATCCCTTGCCGCGGTGCTTTGCGATACCGGGCGCGGGCGCGGCACTTCGACCGTCGGGGTCGTACCAGCGTTCGGATTGAATTTTGCGTCCGGCCTGTCTTCAACGACGCGCACCGGCACGCCGGTCGGCTCCGCCTCTGGTTCCACGGGGGGCGGCGCGGCCGTGACTTCAGCCGGTTGTTCCTGTACCGGCAGGTCAAGGCGTATGTCGACGACATTATCGGGGTCGGTTCCGGCGATGCGTATTATTATGTACGACGCCAGGGCGATTACCAACGCGGACGCGCCCAGCAGCAGCCACGGCCGGCGCGGGCGCGGAGACGATTCGAATCCTTCGGGCATTTCGATTTCGGCATCGTCGTCCAGGTCCAACAATTCCAATTCTTCTTGTTCGTTCATGATATGCTCCCTTTGGTCGCAACTAACAACTAATAGCTAATAACCAACGACTAGCGGTCAGGCAATTATACAGTATAATTATATCACAAAAAACCGCCGAAAACAAATATTTCGCGTAAAAAAATGCTTGCGCTTCACGCCTTACGTCTTACGCTTTACGTTCATAAACATAAATCCTGTGCTGGCCCAGACTGTCTTTGTGCAGCATTATTGTCTGCGCGGGTTTGGTATTCGGCAAAGGAAAATCCAATGACAAAAGAATGTTGAAATTATTTCTGTACGGCTCTATGGCGTGCATCAGCCACGGCCCGGAATAACATACCGCGATATCGAATTTTTTGTCTTTTATAAAACGCGTCGCATCGCCGAAAATAAACCGGCAGTTTTTCGGACCGCGGAAAAAACGTATAATCCATGAAAAACAAAAAGGCAGAATTTTGAATTCAACGCCCGCGACATTTGATTTCGGAAATTCGCGCGCAATCAGCATGGCCATTCCGCCCAGACCGGACCCTATGTCGATGACGGTTTTTGCATCCGGCCGAATTTTTCGGATTTCGGCCAGGATGGCTTTGCGCATTACTTTCCTGCTGGGCAATGTCGGCGCAATCTTGAACAGCTGCATTTTTATAACGTCGATAATTATCACAATGCATATGACGTATGCAATTATAGACAAAGCTGCCATCAGCAAAAATATTATTTCCATAAGCAAACCTTTTCAGAAAGATTAAGGGGCGGGAAAATTCCCGCCCCCACATATATTTACTGTACCGGATTACCAGCCCGTCTTCACACAGTCAAGAAGGGTATGACCGACAGTGGACGTCAGGAAGGTAAGCATCATTCCAACGCCGAACAAAAGAATAAATCCGACAATCAGCGCGATTCCCTTTGTTTTGACATCTTCGTCCCATTTTTCAATCTTGCCGGCTTTGATATATCCCCACGCCCACGACATGATTATAAACGCGGCGCCGACAAAGCACAGTGTGCGCAACAGTTTGAACACTTCCTGTAACGAGAATATCAACGGGCAAAGCTCCCTTTGGTTTATTGTGGTGCCACCCTGCGCCTGGGCATACGCGGCGGCGGCGAATACGGCCATGAACACGCCCGCCATTGCAAAATTTTTCAATATGTTTTTAATTTTCATAAGACAAACTCCATAGTTTGTTTATATTATATCATATTTGCCCATGGAAAAAAACAAATTTTTTTCCTTTATGCGGCCGGCTTGTTGCCGAAATTGGGCGGCACAATCAACTTGTGGTTTTGTTCCACGATGGGTTCTTTTTCGCAACCACAGCATCCAGCGACAGCGAATACAGAACATAACGTAACCAACATTAATATCTTTTTCATAATTTTTCCTTTTTTTTGTAGGGGCGCGTGGAATCCGAGTTGGCAATTTATTGCCATTACGAGGATACGCACAGCCGCAAAGCGGCGAGCGAAACGCGCCCATATCATATTTCCAAAGTTCTTGTTTTAATTTTGTCTTTCAAACCGTCGATGAAATCGGATAGTGGAATTCCGTTTTTCTGCGCGCCGTCGCGGGTGCGGATTGACACGGTGCCGTCCGCCGCCTCTTTTTCCCCGACAACAATCATGTAGGGAATTTGTTTCAATTGCGCGTCCCTGATTTTTTTCTGCATGCTTTCCGAAGACAAATCCGTTTTAATACGCAGTCCGCGCGTCGCGGTTTTGATTTCAACATCGTGCAAAGCTGCGGCAACCTTTTTCGCGTATTCCTCATACTGGTCCGAAATCGGAATTATGACGGCGTGAACGGGCGCAAGCCATACGGGCAGTTTGCCGGCCAAATGTTCAATCATAACGCCCATAAACCGGCCCAGCGAACCGTATATCACGCGATGGATTATGACGGGCGTTTTTTTCTGGCCGTCTTTGTCCGTATAAACGCAACCGAACCGACCCGCCAATTGGAAATCCAATTGAATGGTGCCGCACTGCCATTCTCTTCCAATACTGTCCGTCACCTGTATGTCCAGTTTCGGTCCGTAAAAAGCGCCGTCCTTTTCTTTCAATCCGAAACCGCCCGCCCCGAATCGTTCGGTCAGAATATTTTTCAGTATCTGTTCCGCTTTATCCCATACCGCGATTTCACCCATAAAATCATCTGGTCGCGTGGACAGGTCTATGCGATACTTCATCCCGAATAAATCGTAATATTCCTTTATCATGTCCAGGATTCTGTTGTATTCGTCTTCCAGCTGATTTTCGGTGCAGAATATGTGCGCGTCGTCCTGGTTGAATTCGAAAGTACGGAACAGCCCGTTCAATGCGCCGGACGCCTCGTATCTATACAGCATGTCCGCGTCGCAAAGACGGTACGGCAAATCGTGATAGCTTTTCGGGCCGTGCATATACGCGACAATCGCATTCGGGCACGACATGGGCGACAGCGCATATACATTGTTGTCGTCTTCTTTGAATGAAAACATGTTTTCGCTGTAATGCGCCCAATGCCCACTGGTTTCATACAGTTCTTTTTTATTCATCAACGGCGACCGAAATTCCACATACCCGTTTTCTTCGTGATAGATGGCCCAGAAATTGTAAAGCTCTTTATAAACAATCAATCCGTCGGGCAGCCAGTACGGCACGCCCGGCGACCGACCGTCGAAAAAGAACAAATCCAGCGCCGGGCCGATTTTCCGGTGGTCGCGCTTTGCCGCCTCTTCCATCATTAACAGATGCGCGTCCAACTCTTCCTTTGTCATAAAGGCGTCGACATAAATACGTTGCAGCATTTTGTTTTTTGAATCGCCCTTCCAATATGCGCCCGCGACGGACCGGATTTTGAACGAATCGCGCGGCAATTCTTTGGAAGATTCGACGTGCGGCCCGCGGCACAAATCGGTAAACCCGCGAAAATCATACACGGATAATTTCGCGCCCGCGGCATCGTATTCGTTAATCCATTCCATTTTGAACGGCTCGTCCCGAAAAGTTTCGCACGCCTCCTTTTGCGATAATTCGCGGCGTTCGAATTTTCCCGCGCTTTTTATCAAATCACGCATTTCTTTTTCGATTTTTGGAAAATCTTCTTCGGTAATCCGATGTTCCAAATCGAAATCGTAATAGAACCCGTTTTCAATGGCGGGCCCGCCGCCGAACTTTACGTCCGGCCATAATTTTTGCACCGCCGCCGCCAGAACGTGCGCCAGACCGTGACGAATAACATCTATATTATAAGACATAACAACATACCTTTATTTGTTATTTTAATTATTGACTATTGTATAAGGAAAACGCGCAAAGCGCAATAGAATTCAGACCCCAAACGGGGTTGTGGCGCCTGTAAAAAGAACAAACAATTTATTCATAACAGGGTTATTCTATTATAATTTTCTTAAAAATCAAATCATTTTTCCATGTTGTGCCGACTGGGTATAAAAACAGGGCCCTATGTATAATCAATACACAAGGCCCTGTTTTCATACCCACCGCGGACCGGCAGGAAAATCAATCATCTTACATAATCAATAATGCTTCCAAACAGCACCGCAAAGAAAAAGCAAACGCTGCCCGCAATCACGAACAGATGCCAAATCATGTGCGAATATTTCAGTTTCCGCCACATATAGAATATGATTCCGATTGAATACGAAAGACCGCCGGCCAGCATGAACCACAGCGCGCGCGCGGAAACCGTCGCCAAAACTTTCGGCAGTATCAAAAGCAAGGTCCATCCCATGGCCAGATACAACAGCGCTATCCATTTCGGCTGGTACTGCGGGTTGCGGATTTTCATATATGCGCCGAAAATCGTAATCGCCCAAAGAATTCCGAACACCGTCCATCCGGCGACCCCGCGCATATTGACGAGTAAGAACGGCGTGTACGTCCCGGCTATAAGCGCGTATATGGCGACGCTGTCCCAGATTTCGAAAAAAGTTTCCGATTTCTGGCCAATCATCGCGTGGCAAAGCGTCGACCCGAAATACAAAGTAAACATGGTTGTGCCGAATATCGCGGTCGATACGACGGCCCAGGCATTGCCGGCCAATACGGCGAACACGACCAGAATGACCAGTCCCGCAATGGCAAGTCCTATTCCGATGCCATGCGTCAATATATCAAAAACCCATTCGGATTTCGACGGCACGCGTTCCCAGCGGAACATTCCCGTCGCCTGCAAAGTGCGAAGCAGCAGACTACCCCGTGTGGATTTTTTAACCGCGCGCAATTTTTGTTTTACTATTTTTCTTGATTTCACCATTTTATTTTCCTTTTGTCCATTCGTCCGACGCCGCCCATATTTTCACGCCCCACTTGTCCCACCTTGCCGTTTGCTTGTCCAGAAATTCATCGAACGGTTGTTCGATTACCCGCCTTGCGGGCTGGCTGGCATGCCGCACGACCAGTTCGCCGTCTTTTCTGATAACCAATCCGATATGCGACAGCAACACGTCGGACCCCAGTTTATCACCCACAATCGGATTTTTCCATACAATTCCGATAACGGAACCGCTTGGTATCTTTGATTGGTTTATCATGTCAAACGAATCTTTGGGAATATATGAAAGCGCGACGCTGTGCGGTTCGTCGAAACATTCGACTCCCGCGCCCTTTACGGCAATGAATCCGCATCTGTCCACAACGCCGTACCGCAATTTTATCGGCGCGCCCAAACCGGACGTTATGTCGATGATTGTTCCGGCGTTGTCGTGGTCCACCTCAAAAAAATGCCGGCGGCGGGCGTAATCAAGGCGGCCCTTGA